>Ga0272441_10002081_pt1 | contig 41435 bp, 60 predicted proteins | sample SSMProp6N_FD_193582 | JGI IMG/M metagenome (GOLD analysis project Ga0272441, IMG submission 193582) | Marine sediment archaeal communities from Little Sippewissett salt marsh, Falmouth, MA, United States - SSM-Prop-6N | ecosystem: Environmental > Aquatic > Marine > Wetlands > Sediment ...
CTGCAGTAGCTTGACAGAAGTTAATACCATCTTAATACCGAAAGAGGGGGTCGCAAGATCCCCTCTCTTTCTATCTGTAGTATTATTATTTGTAAACTACACTCAGATGATCACAGTACCCTCTTGTGGTATTAAGATTGTATTAACAACTCCCAGAACTAGCCGCCACCACATACTCTATATCCCCGTATATCAATGGGTTATAACTCGGGTGAATGAAAACATTGACTTTCCCCGTGTTCGTGTGTATATTCTGTAGTGACGGTCGGGGGGTCCCGACCACCTACCACAAACGAAGGGGTGCCACCCATGAACGAATCGCTGTACGACTACCTCTCGTACGTGCCTGACGAGAACCCCGACGACCCGTCACTCGAAGTGACAGTCGCCGGCCAGTTCTCGCGCGAGCGTGACGACGAGGTGTCTGATGTACAGTCGCTGGCGGAGGGGGCATAGATGCCCGGAAAGAAACGCACAGCGACCACACCGACCATCGTCGAGGTCAGCGAGAAAGACATCACTCGCTACCCTCGCAAGTTCTTCCCCCGGTACTGGGAGTACTCGAGGAGTATGCGCGAGGCTCGTAGTTCGGGGGTGAAGTATGACCTGACCGAAGTCGCCTTCCAGCGCGTGTTCGGTCGGGCCGTTCCAGATGGTCTACACCCGAACCACGCAGAGGTCATCGCGCGGTACGGGCTGATGCAACATGATGCCGATCTGTACAACGTCTGTGACTTGGGTGAGCAGTTCAAGCGTCGGTATGCCGCGGCGATGAAACTGGCAGATGGGCTCGATGACTTCAACGGCATGACACGTGTACCTATTACCATACATATACCCGCCGACGATGAGTTGGCAGAACCAGAGGAGGGCGAGATGGCCGCCAAAAAGAAAACCACCACCACCACCACGAAGAAGGCTACGGCGAAGAAGAAGGCTCCGGCGAAGAAGAAGGTCGTCGCCAAGAAGGAGAAGAAGATCGGTGCCACGAGCCGCGTGTGTGAGCTTCTGTGTGAGCGGGCGCACACCGACGAGGAGATCATCAAGATCATCGAGAAGGAGTACCCCGACCGCAACGAGAAGCAGATCAAGATGTACCTGTCGTGTCAGCGTGGTGACATCAACTCAGGTCGCAAGCCGATATGGACCGGGCTGGCGAAGGCTGACGAGAACCCGATCGTACGTCTGTACCGCGATGCCAAGGGTAAGGTGACGACAGAGAAATCCGCCGCGGCGTAGGTGGCACCCCGACCCGCAGCGGTGAAGGGCATCCCGGTTTAGCGCCGGGGTGCCCGAACTACAAAACGGAGACTCGCTAATGCTACGACTTCGACCATACCAACGAGACGCGCTCAAGTTCTCCCTGGCACGGCAGTTCTCAGCCCTATACATCGACATGCGACTTGGCAAGACACGGGTCGCCATTCGTAGGGTCAAGGTCAGTCGTGCCTCGTTCATACTGGTGGCGGCGCCGTACTCCGCGCTCAGTGGGTGGGCGGACCAACTGGCGCAGGAGGGGGAGCGGGCGGTGTTCAGTCTGGTGGGGACTCGCACCGCTCGTCTCTCTCTGTTACAGGAGGCGTTTAAACAGGCGAGCGAGGTACCGTCACGTGGTAGGGTCTGGTGTCTGATCAACAAAGAGGGTCATCGTGTGATCAGAGAACTAGCCAACTCCCACTTCGATGCGGTCATCATCGACGAGAGTACCTTCATTAAGAACCCCCGCGCAGACGTGACGAAGTATTACACCCAGAACTTCCGCGAGACGATACTCCGACTCGTCCTGACAGGTACCCCAGCGCCAGAGCACCCGCTCGAGTACCTGTGTCAGCTGATGTTCCTCGACCCGTCACTTCTTCCGGGCAACTACTACGAGACGCGTATGGCGTGGTTCTCTCTACCCAAGGACCGACCCGACTCGCACGTGTGGTTCCTGACCCGACAGGGCAAGAGGAGACTTGCGGCCGTACTCGAGCGTGTCGCCTTCTTCCTGTCACGTGATGACGTGAACCTGGGAGGCGAGAAGTTTTACCAGACCCGCAAGGTGCGACTCTGCTCGAAGGCACGCAAGGCGTACCAGACAGTCGAGGACGAGTTCATCCTCAGTATAGACGACCTCAACGAGTCAACCATCTGGGCGACCCAGCAGTTCATCTGGATGCGCCGGCTGACGGGTGGTTCGGTACCCGTCGAACACGACGACCCGATACCCGTTGACGATGCGAAGGTCAGGGCACTCGCGGAACTGGTGACGGGTGAACTCGCGGGTCAACGTCTCGTGGTGTGGGCGGTGTTCCACACCGAACTCGACTACATATACGACCGACTCAGGAAGCAGGGAGTCGAGAGCGCAATCATCAGTGGTGACGTACCACCACCCCAGCGCGAGTGGGCTCGTGAGCAGTTCAACGCCGGCAAGATCCGGGTGCTCATCTGTCAGCCGGAGGTGTTTAAACATGGTGTCGATCTGGGTGAGGCCGACACGATGGTGTACTACTCGACACCCTGCGGACTAGAGACACGACTCCAGAGTGAGGATCGCATCGTTCGTGTCGGCAAAGAGAAGTCGCTGTTGATCATCGACCTCGTTGCTGAGGACACGATCGATGAGGACATACTGACGAGTCTGCGTGGCAAAGAGCGGCGCAGTCAGATGATGAAACGTATAGTCGAGGGGGCGAAGGTCAGACATGGTTAGTATCGACCCGGGACTGAACACTGGTATCGCCGTGTGGAGTCGCAACGGTCGGTTGAAGTTCACCGACCTCTGCAAGTGTCCGAAGATCACCGACGACTGCGTACGTGTCGGTGTGCTGTGTTCGTGGGTGTACGCCCGGCTCCTGGCTCTGCCAGATGGTCCGGTGTACATCGAGGGTGTGAGGTCGTTTGCGTCAGCCCGTTCATGGGCGGCCAGTACACGTGGAAACCTATCGCTACTCGCCTACATCGTCGGGGGGTACATCAGAGTATGTCAGGAGTTAGGAAGAGCAGTATACGTCATAGACCCGCAGTGGAAGGGTCAGCTGACAGAGAAGGCGCTCGAGTTGAGAATCAGACGGGCGGGCATCGCACAGCCGCTGGGCGACCATGTACGCGAGGCAGTCGGTCTTGGTCTGAGTGTGTTGCAGAGGCTATAGGATGTACACGTTGTCGCCTTCACTCGACGCGCCGCAATGTGGTACTGGGCAGAGGGGAGTTACCCTGTGATGTCTTATTCGTGGGCGAGGGGCCGGGACAGGTGGAGGACACATTGGGCGAGGCGTTTGTCGGGCCGAGCGGCAGGCTCCTCGACCAGATGCTCCGAGAGGCAGAGTGCCGACTCAGGTGCGCCTTCACAAACGTGGTTCTCTGTCACCCTACAGATCATCCGCGCGGCGACAACCGTACTCCTTACCCTGACGAGGTACTCGCTTGCCTGCCTCACGTCCTCGAAGTCGTACGGGCGGCGAGTCCGAGACTTGTGGTCTTTGTGGGTGACGTGTCTGAGCGTTACCTACAGCGTCATATCGATGGTGTTCGTATGCTTCATCCTGCGGCTCTACTACGCAAAGGTGGGCGCGCGGCGCCACACTACGATAGAGTAGTCACTCAACTATGGAGGTGGTTCAATGTCGATCTGGCCCGATGAGTACAGCATGAGCAGTGACGGGGTGACACAGTCACTCCTTGCGGCGGCGGCGGTCTGCCCAGTGAAGGCGGCGCTGATGGCCGACAGGTGGTACAGTCCCAGTATCGTCAAGAGCACCGCGTTCGGGTCACTGTGTCACGACATCCTCGAGACGGTCTACGGTGACGTGTACACGGGGACGTACGAGGACATCCGCGATGCGGTCAACACGGCTATCGACGCCCACCTGACGAAGAACCGGGACGAACTCTACGAGGTGCTTGGTGCTGAGGAGTGGGAGAGTGTGGCGACGAAGGCGTACGATGTGATGGTGGCGTACATCGACCACTATCTTGACGACTGGCAGAAGAACAAATACACAGGGCTCGAGCACCTTGCTGAGTGTCGGTTCGGTGACTGGCGTCTGCGGGGTAAGCTCGACGGTATCTTCACCGCCAAGGACGGCACACGGTGGTTGCTCGAACACAAGACCATGAGCCGTATCGATGAGGACTCGTTGTGGCTCCGGGTGTCGTTCGATTCCCAGGTCCAGTTCTACCTGCTCATGTACGAACTCGCAACGGGCGAACGGCTCGACGGGGTGATCTACAATGTGATCAGGAACCCGTCACACAAGAAGCGCGAGTCGTTGCAGGCAGACCTTGCCAAACGTCCCGAGCACTTCTTCATACGGGGCGAGGTGAAGTTCACCGACTCAGACCGGGAACGGTTTAAACACGACCTCGAAGCACAGCTGATGGAACTCGACATGCGCGTGAGTGGTCTGCTCCCCACCTGGAGAAACACGACCGCCTGCGACAAGCCGTATCGGTGTACGTTCCTTGGGTGGTGTGCCACCAACAACATAGAAGGGCTGAGACAGAATGACACGCTGTTTCCAGAGTTGCAGTAGTCGGCTAGGTGATACTCAATCATGGGGTACACAGACCCGCGTATACACGCTACGCGGCTGGGTACTGTGTGACACCTGGAAGGAGGTCGATGAGGAACTGCGGCGCATAGATTCACTCTCAATCAAGGAGGTGTGTGATGGGCGTGGTTAGGAAGAAGGTAGCAGGGCGCCCGGCTACGAAAGGGGCTCCGGCTCCGGATCGGTTGAAGTTGCCAACGGTGAAGTCGAAACCACCGAACGACCTCGCGCAGTACCGTGTGTTCGTGTACGGCGAGGGCGGCGTGGGGAAGTCGTCACTGATGGCTCGGTTCGGCGGCAAGACGGACACGCTGTTCTTCTCGTTCGAGTTGGCGAACACGGGGCTCGAGATCTACCGGACGCCCCTGCTCACCGACTGGGAGATGACACGCAAGTTCGTGACCATGTTGAAAGAGGGCGACCACAACTACGGTGCCGTGTGTTTCGACACAGGCACCCCAGCGTACCAGCGTTGTCTGGAGTGGGTGTGTAAGCAGAGGGGTGTGAAGCACCCCCATGACGCCAACGACTTCGGGGCGACCTGGAAGGCTGTGACCGACGAGTACCGACAGGTGCAGTTCGACCTCGCGTCAGCCGGGCTCGTGGTTTGTGTCGTCGCTCACGACAAGCTCACCGAAATCGAGACGCGCACGGGTCAGAAGATCTGGCGCATCGAGCCGAACATGGGCGGTCAGTGTCTGCAGTACTTCCGAGAGAACTCAGACGTGATCGGGTACTACCACATGGTAGGTCGGCACAGGTACCTGCAGATCATCGGTGACGACTACGTGATGGCCAAGGCGAATCCTGAAAACCATTTCCGCACCCCGAAGGGAGAACGGGTTGTGCGCATTCCGATGGGTGACAGCGCCGATGAGGCTTATGCGAATCTCATCGCGGCGTTCAACAACAAGCAGACAGAGACATACGCCGATGTCATCGCCAACAAGGCCTTGACAGAGGAAACCGCGGCGAAGGGTCGCCGCAAACACTCAAAGCGATAAGGAGGGCTGTAGATGGACCCCGCAATGAAAGAGAGAGTCGATGCGGCTCGCAAGGCGTCAGAGCGAGCGAAGGACATGGACGGTGGTGAGTTCCCGCCCGACCCGCCCCCTGGGATTTACGAGGGGCGACTGCAGACCTGCAAGGTGTTCGTGTCTGCGCAGGCCGGCCGACCCATGTTGCAGAGGTGCTTCGTGATCGAAGGTGGCGAGAGCCACGGTATGCAGGCACGTGACTTCCTCAACCTCGAGCAGGACTTCCTGATCGCTCGCATGCGGGCGTTCGTTGAGTCGTGCGGGTACGAGATGCCGGACGACCTGTTCGACTACGAGGCGTGCGAGCGCGAGGACACGTGGGTGTTCGTACCCGACCTCGTGGACACCATGTCGGCGATCGAGGGCGAGAACCGGGAGTACAAGTTCGAGTTCAAACAGCGGCCCGGGAGAGACGGTCGTGTGTTCAACTCGATCAGCGTCATCGAGGTGGGTCCGGTCGAGGACGGCGCCCCGAAGAAGTCGGCGAAGAAAGAGGAGCCGGCTGATGAGGAGCCCGCCGACGAGACACCGAGCGAGCCGGAAGATGGTGACGACGACGAGGTGCTTCGCACCGAACTGCTCGCGTTCTGTGTGGACGAGGGCAACGTCGAGGGCGTCGAGGACGGTATGTCACTCGATGATGTGAAGGAGAAGATCGGGGAGTACGTGTTCTGGCCCGACACCATCGACGAGGACACACTGCACGCCGTTGACGGGCTCGAGGACGAGTCGCCCAGCGATGGTGTCAGTGCTGACGCGATCGACCTGCTCATCCGCGCTGGTCTGGAGGACAGTGTGGTGAAGGTCGAGGCACCGAAGCGCAAGCCTCGTTCGAGGAAGAAGAAGTAGCGGTGGGCCGCATGGGGGAGGGGGCTGTCGTCCCCTCTCCTGTCTAGCCCACCTCAACCAGGAGAGAGAGATGGAGACACTGTTTAAACAGGGCGTGTGCGGTGAACTCGTACCAGAGGCGGCAGAGGGTCTGCGCCAGTGCGCGAAGTTCTGGGCGCTCGAAGATCAGGATCAGATGGTCGTCACCTCGATACGTGAGGGCACACACGGCTACGCCTCGTTCCACCCCAGTGGTCGCGCGTTCGACCTTCGGTTCCCGGTGAACGTGAACATCAAGCAGTTCGTTGAGCGGCTCAAGAAACATCTTGGCGCCGACTTCGATGTGGTTCTGGAGAGCACGCACATACACGTTGAGTACGACCCGAAGTAGCACACGGCCGCCGTCAGACACCTAGCCCGCCGACATGACCGTGCGGGTAGGGACTTTATCTGGTATAGGGACTGTCAGACCGTCTGGCGGCGGCTCACTTTCAGGAGAACACATGAAGGGCAAAGACAAACTGCTGGCGGCGATTGAGTCAATGACTATCGCCCTCATGGAGGAGAAGGGGTGGAACAGGCGCCGTGCGAGACGAGCGGCAGAGGCGAAGGTCGGGCGACACCTACGACGAGCCCTGCGCACCGCGAAGCCCGGCGCCCCAGTGATTCAGACCCTAGGCAAGATGCGGCTCCTCGAGTTGGGTGAGACGGGCTGGCACTGGGTTCTCACACGTGGTGTATACCTTCTCGTGGGCCTCGCAATTGGTGGTCTGCTCGTCGCCGTGGGGGTCCTATGAGGGTCGGTAGGGTCGAAGCCTTTGACGTTGAAACGGACGCGCGTATCGGGGTGGGTCCTCGACCGTATGCTGGCGACAAGATCTTCGCATGGCAGACGTGTGACACAGAGGGGAACAAGCGCGCGTTCCGTATCGACCCGAACAAGAAGGACCCGCGGCTCCAGGCGTGGCTCGACGACCCGTCGATCGAGAAGGTCTGCCACAATCTCAAGTTCGAGTTGACGATGCTCCGGGTGTGTGGGTACACGTGGCACCCCGACACCGTGTGGCATGACACGATGATCATGTCACAGCTGATCGACAACCTCAGACACACGCACGCCCTGGGAGAACTCGCATACGCCTTCACCGCTCGAAGTGACAACCCGTACGACCTCGACCTTGACCACGAGGTACAGAGACTCGCTCGCACGATGGGTGGGTACCACCGTGTACCACATGACCTCATGCGAGCGTACCAGGAGTATGACGTTGAGCGGACGATCGTCCTGTTCATGGTGTTCGCCCCTGACATAACTGGTCAGCTGTACGACGACTACCGCAACGAGATCAACCTCATCGTGTACCCGACCATCGACATGGAGGCGCGGGGCATCATGGTTGACCCGAAGCGCACAGCCGACCTGCTCGAGTGGTTAGAGACTGAGTGTATACGGGCCGAGCGTGAACTGCTCGACGTGACCGGGACAGAGATCAACCTGCGGTCCCCCGATCAACTGGCGTGGCTGTTGTACAGTCACCTGCGCCTGCCGATACTGGGGTACACCAGCACCCGCAAACCGTCAACGAAGGACGAGGTGATAGCCCGTTTAAACCACCCCGCCGTGGACATCATCAAACGCCACCGCGCGTACACGAAGGGGTACGGTATCATCACGGGGTACCTCAACCTCATGGACAGCGACAACATCATACACCCGAACATTCAAACGAACCGCGCGGTGACAGGTCGAGAGGCCTGCTCCGAACCGAACCTGCAGAACGTCAGCAAGTCGGACATCGTGTTCGATGAGGAGACGGGCCGGCAGAAGAACTACCCAGTGCCGGCGCGTCGATGCTTTCGACCTCGCCCGGGTCATATCCTCATGGTGTGTGATCAGGCGGGTATCGAGTTGCGTCTGCTCATCGAGGCGGCGGGCTGTCAGAAGATGATGGACTTGATGCGAGACGGACACCACCCCCATGTCGTCGCCAACCAACACTTCTGGAAGGGTACCGCCAGACAGTTCACGACGAAGAAGGGGGACGAGGCTCGATACGGTACTGGTAAGAACGGCCACTTCTGTATCTGGTACGGTGGCTCTGCGGAGAAGTTTGCACAGACCATCGACCTTCCCGTGAGTCAGGCGATGGTCGGCTACTCGTCGTACTGTCGTGAGTTCCCCGAAGCACCCGCACTGAACCGTGAGGGCATACACAAGGTGAAGCGAGACGGTCACAAGGTCGTCACCCCGTTCGGTCGCCCGCTTCGGATCCAGAGAGACGAGGTGTATGCGTGGCTCAACTACTACATCCAGGGAACAGCCGCAGGCATCATCAAGCGGGGCCAGACCCGGCTCAAACCGATGGACGGTGTGTACCCAGTACTGACCGTTCACGATGACATCATGTTCGAGATCGAACGACCGTACGTGAAGTACCTGCCAGACATCGTTGAGCAGATACGGCGCGCGATGGTAGACATAGACGAGATCAAAGTACCGCTCGAGATCGAACCAAAGATCTCTGCGACAACCTGGGACGCTGTGAAGGAGGTCAATGTATGAGAATGAAACCGGGGAGGCGAGACCTGATCCTGCAGGTCTGCTCGACCACGCGTATCAAACACGAGCCGGCGCAGGACAGATTCACTCGACGCCAACTCGAGCAACTGGCACTATGGTGTAGTAAGGCCGTGCAATTCAACCGACACATAGACAGGACGGTACGCGATGGCGAAGAAGGCACAGGTGACAAACCAACCCCCGCTGGCGTTCCGTCAGCACGGGGTTGAGTTCACACGACGAGCCTCGACTCAGTGGGTCGGCACCTGTCCGTTCTGCGGTAAGGCGAAGCACCTATACGTCAACGCAACCTCGCTGAAGTGGGACTGCAAGTCGTGTCATAAACAGGGAACGATCGAGACGTTTCTCCACCGTATACACGAGATGAGTGTGGCGGCGATGAACCGCCGCCGGGCTGTCGCCCTGTCTCGTGATAGAGGTCTGCCGACCTCTGCTCTACGCAAAGCCGGGTGGGGGTACAATGAACTGTCCGACCGATACGTGATGCCCGTGTGGTATGCTGACGGTGGCGGTGGGGTCTGGGACCTCCGTCACTACAAACTCGCCAGCGGTCGGGTGAACAGTACCGCAGGGCTACACATCGGTCTGGCGGGGTGGGAGGAACTCGACGGGTGGAAGGGTGAGGTGTGGTTGTGCGAGGGTGAGTGGGACTGGATCGCCCTGCGCACCATCATCAAGGAGTCGGGTCGAGACGCGCTCGCCCTGTGTTGCCCGGGAGCGGGGTCGTTTAAACGGGAGTGGGTTCAGATGTTCGACGGTCACGATGTGGTCGTGGCGTTCGACAACGACGACCCGGGACGTGATGGGGCGAAACGTCTCGCCGGCCTGCTCGAGGATACCGTCAAGGTGATGAGGTTCGTACGGTGGCCGGACGCTCGCCCGAAGGGGTGGGACGTTCGTGACGTGTACATCGCCTCGCACCGTAGTGGGTCACAGGCGATGCGAGAACTCGACGGGTGTCTCTCACCAGTGCCGCCGGGACTCGACGTGACCGCCGACCCTGGGAAGGGCTCCAAGTACGATGGTCCGGGTGTCGAAGCGACTGAGGTGTACAGCAGGTACCGTCGATGGTTCCACCTGCCCGATAACATGCTCGACGTACTCGACATCGTGTACGGTTCGGTCATCGCGAACCGTATCGTGGGCGACCCGTTGTGGACGTTCATCATCGCTCCTCCTGGTGGGTTCAAGACGGTACCGATCATGGCACTCGACGGGTGCAAGAACATCGAGACGACCGACACCCTGACACCTGCCGGGCTCATCAGTGGGGCGACTATGGCAGGAGGTGTTGACCCGTCTCTGCTCAAACGACTACACCGCAAGATGCTCCTCGTCAAAGACTTCACGACCGTCCTCAACCTACCCGCCCAGACACGCGAGGAGGTGTTTGGTATCTTGCGCGCGGCGTACGATGGTAAGGCCGAGCGGGTACTGGGGAACATCGGCAAGAAAACGATCAAGGCTACGTTCGGTGTACTGGCCGCAGTGACCCCAGCCATCGAGCAGTACTACGACCAACACGTACAACTGGGCGAGCGGTTCCTTGGGTTCCGTACACCCATCCCGTCGAGCATGAAAGATCAGCGCGAGTTCCTCAAGCGGGCTCACGGCAACGTGGGGAAAGAGGACGAGATCGGTGCCGACTTGCGTGAGGTGTCAGCTGAGATCCTCAACTATGACTACGGCCCCGCACCTGACGTACCGGGAGACATCGCCGAGCGACTGATTGCGATGGCACTGGTGATCGGTCGGCTTCGTGGTGTGGTGACACGTGAACGGTACAGTGCCCAGCGTGAGGTGACACACATACCGTACACCGAACTGCCGACCCGACTCATCAAACAGATCACGAAAGCGGCGATGGGCGTCACCCAGTTCAGACGCAAGACGGTCGTGACACACTCCGAGCTGTCGGTCGTGAAGCGACTGGCAGAGGGGTCAGTCCCTACGGGGGTGTACCGTGCCGTGTGTAGTATGTATCGAGGTGGACGTGAGCGTGCGTGGACATCTGCCGAACTCGCAGACGTGATCGGTCTACCTGAGTGGCCGACCGTCAAGCGGCTGTTGCAGAACCTCGTACTGCTCGGAGCGGCGAAGGTCGTCACGGTCGGCCGACAGCATTGCTGGACGCTGGCTGGTGACATGGCAGAGGTCCTTGAACTATCAGGGATGATGGACTAATGAGACTACACCCGACCCAATGGCTACCGACCATATTCATCGTTGAGTACATCGCGTGCGCGATCGTGTATGCGAGTTACCATGACTGGCGGCGTGTCGCGTACTGGCTCGCGGCGGCCGTCCTCAATGCGTCGATCACATTCTAACCTAGGAGGTAGAGCAGTGCCTGCGAAGAAGAAGAAGGAGCAGACAGTCAAGACAGGTGGTGCGTTCCCCGTCAATCGGGACTCACAGTACTATCTGATACCACACCCCCTGCAGGCGTTGGCGGTACCCATCTCGAGCGTCAAGCTCTGGAAGAAGAACCCCCGCGCGAACGACGAGGCCGCGAAGAAGTTGGCGACCATCATCGAGGAGCATGGATTCCGGATCCCGGTGGTCATCGACTCGAACGGTATCATCATGGCGGGCAACACGAGGTACAAGGCCGCAAAACTTCTGGGCATGAAGAAGATACCCGCAGTCAAGCAGGAGTTCGTGAGTGAGGCACAGGCGACTGCGTTCGCCCTCGCCGACAACAAGGCGAGCGAGTGGTCCACCTGGGACGACGACCTTCTCGCCGACCTGTTCGGTGCCAAGTCGTTCGAGGGGTACAAGGGTCGCACGGGGTTCAGTGACGCCGAGCGCCGGGCTATCACGATGGAACCGGACATCGACCGCATCAACAAGATCAAGTCGAAGGAGTCTGGTATCAAGGGGAAGATGATCGTGCTCGTGATGGACATGGCACAGCGCGACGAGATCAAGGAGATGTTGAAGCTATGGGTGGAATCAAAAGGCCTAAACGTCGAGATCAAGTAAAGTGGCGAGTACCACTCCTGATCTCGTACGCGTACTGGAATAAGAACACGGCGCGCGACCTGTTGGCGTGGGGTCCCGAGCACTTCCGTCTGTTCCTCGACAGCGGGGCGTTCACCGCACACAAGCAGGGGAAGCAGGTAGACTTCGACGAGTACTGCGCGTTCGTGAAGTCACCGCCAGTGCCCGTCGAGAGATACTTCATGCTCGACGTGATCGGGGACCCGACCGCCACGAAGAAGAACCTGGACCGGATGTTGCAACGGGGTTTAAACCCCATCCCCGTGTTCACCCGTGGTGAAGATGTCAAGACGCTCGACGAGTTCTATGCGGTGTCTGACCTCGTGGGTCTGGGCGGAGTGGCTGGTACTCCCGGTGCGGCGGCTTACGTCAAGTGGTTCGAGGAGGACGTACGTCAGGGCCGGCCGATACACTGGCTGGGGTTCGCCAACCGTGACTTCGTGTTGTACTTCAAGCCGACATCGTTCGACTCGACCTCGTGGGTCAACGGCTGTCGGTACGGGTTCATTCAGTTCTTCCACGATGGGTGGAAGAAGGCAGAGCGCAAGGACATCCTCGCCGGCAAGTTCCGCCGGCAGGTCACAGAGTTGGGCTTCGACTACGGTGAGTTGAAGAAGGAGGTCAACTGGCGCCGACAGCAGAGGCTCTGCTCGACAGGTCAGATCACCGCGGCGAGTTGGTTGAGGTGGGCCAAGCGGCTCGAGACGATACCATCGACGGCGGTCGCGGCGATACACCCTGACCTTGACATACCGAACATTACCGTGGCGTACGCCGCCTGCGAGAGTGGGTCGGCCGACTCGTCACACAACAACCTGCAACGCGCATACGAAAGGGGTGACACGTGAAGGTTCTTCATGTACTCAGCGGCGGGCTCGACAGCACGGTGCTGTTGGCAGACAACGTAGCACAGCACGGGGCTGGTAACGTGGTGTGCGTCAACTTCTCGTACGGGTCCAAACACAACGACCGTGAGCGGGCCGCCGCCATACTCGTGACCCAGCATTACAAGGTCACACTCGTCAAGGTCGAACTGCACCTGCGTGGGTTCAAGAGCACACTGATGTACGAGGGCGGTGAGATACCCGAAGGTCACTATGAGGACGAGACGATGCGCTCGACGGTCGTACCCTTCCGCAACGGTATCATGTTGTCGTACGCGGTGGGCATGGCGGAGTCGATGGGGCTCGAACTCGTGACGATCGGTGCGCACTCAGGCGATCACGCAATCTACCCCGACTGTACCCCTGAGTTCATACACGCGATGGATTCTGCCGCGGCCCTGGGAACGTACAAGTGTGTACACATCGTCGCCCCGTTCAGTGACATGGACAAGGCTGAGATCGTCAAGGCTGGGTTCGAGTTGAACGCACCTATGCACCTGACGTACACCTGCTACAACGGTGGGCGAAAGCACTGCGGTCGGTGTGGGGCGTGTGTCGAACGGGCCGAAGCGTTTACCTTGGCGGGGGTCGAGGACCCGACCCAGTGGGAGGAACCATGTTCCGAGTGACGAAGAGGATGGAAGTCGCCGGCGCTCATCATCTCAACCTGCCGTACGAAAGCCCGTGCACCTACCCGCACGGCCACAACTGGGTCATCGAGATCACGATGGAGTGTGACGACGATAGTCTGAGCGACTACGGTATGGTGTATGACTTCGCCCTCATCAAGCGAGAGATACACGGGCGACTCGACCACCGGACGATCAACGAGTACGTCGAACAGCCCACCGCCGAGAACATCGCCAAGTGGATCTGCGACCTACTGGGTGAGGCATGCACGCAGGTGATGGTACAAGAGAGTGAGGGCAACCGCGCATGGTATATAAGGTAAACGAGGTCTTTCGGTCGGTGCAGGGAGAGGGCATCGACACGGGGAGGTCGGCCGTGTTCATACGGCTGGCGGGGTGCAGTGTGTGGTGTGACTTCTGTGACACCGACCACACCTGCAAGTTCAAAGCGAAGGAGCAGGAGTTGATCAGAATGGTGACTGACCTGACCACCGCGCAGGGGGAACTCGTCGTCATCACTGGTGGCGAACCGCTCGAGCAGAACTGCCGACCTCTGTACACGGCGCTCTCCTCCCTACGGTATGACGTGACGTTCGAGACGAGTGGCACGGTACGGTTCCCGGCGTGGTGTCCGACGACCCGTTTAAACGTCTCGCCGAAAGGGAACTGGCACGTGTACGACGACACGTGTGTGCGGTCGCTGAAACTGTTGTACCCGTTCCAAGAGAGGGCGACACCCTGGGACGTGCGACACTTCGACGCTCTATGGTATGGTATTCAACCCATCGACGGTGTGGAGGGCTCGTTCGATGGGGCTCTGACTGAGGTCAGACGATACGGCCCTCCTTGGCGTGTGTCAGTACAGACGCACAAACTCGTGGGGGTACGATGATGTCGGAGATGCTAAAGAACTCAGAGGTGATGAAGATGGTCGTGAAGATGGCGAGCGACCACGACCTGCCGACCGGGGCGAGGATCTACGGGGTACCCCGCGGTGGTGTACCCGTGGCGTACCTTCTCGCCCCAGTGCTTGCCGGCACCGTGGTTGACCGACCTGAGGACGCCACCATCATCGTGGACGACCTCATCGACTCAGGTGCGACGATGACGTGGTACCTCGACAACTACCCGGACACACCCTTCGTCGCCCTGCTCGACAAACGCAACCAGGAGCATCAGACGTGGTACGTGTTTCCCTGGGAGGGTACGGTCGAGGGGTCTGCTGAGGACATCCCCACACGGCTCCTGCAGTACCTTGGCGAGGACGTGAGCCGTGACGGTCTGGTGGACACCCCCGCGCGGTTCCTCAAGGCGTGGGGTGAACTGACAGCCGGATACAAGGTAGACCCGAAGTCGTACCTGGAGCGGTCGTTCAGCAACGAGGCGGGGTACGACCAGATGGTGATACTGCGAGACATCGAAGTGTGTTCGGTGTGCGAGCACCACCTGCTACCGTTCGTCGGCAAGGCACACGTGGCCTACATCCCCAGCGCCGATGGGCGGGTGGTCGGTATCTCGAAGCTGGCCCGTCTGGTCGATGGGTACGCCCGACGACTACAGATACAGGAACGGTTGACCCAGGAGGTCGCCGGAGCCCTGGAGGAATGCTTGAACCCGAAGGGTGTTGCGGTGTTCATCGAGGCACAGCACCTGTGTATGCGAGCCCGTGGTGTACGTGAGCGTGACAGTGTGATGGTCACGTCAGCCATCCGCGGGGCGTTCGTCAACGAGCCGGCCCGGCTCGAGTTCCTTCTGTTGCGACAGTAGGGGAGGGGTAGCGGGGGGGCTAATCGCCCCCTCGTGAAAACAATGACTTACGAGAAGAGCGCCCCGCTTGTTAATACGAAGTTAATACCGAAAGAGGGTACTGGTGACTACTATCTGAGTGTAGTTTACAAATAATAATTATACATATACACACAGACAGACATACGGCAGGAGCTAGTACCCTCTTTGGGTATTAAGGTTATATTAAGAACTGGGTAGGGGGTGGGTGATGACACGCGAGCAGGCGAGCGAGTACCTGGAGACGGTCGCACACGACCTGACCAAAGTGGCAGACGAGGAGACGGCGGACGGGTACGTGTCGATACCCGAAGTGAGCGTACGCATCATGGTAGACCTGCTCAAGCAGGTGAAGGAGGTGCTAGGGTGATACACAAGTGGGAGGTGCTGGCGAGTGACGCGATGTTCGGGCTGATGTATGACGAGGCTCGAGGTCGTGCGTCGATCGGTGGGCTTGCCCGACTGCGTGACGTGATGGAGACGCTGGGCGAGGTCGGGTTCGAGCGGCCCGAGCGTATGCGGTGGGCGTACGTTCAGAAGAACAAGATCAGACACACGTGGACGTGTACCTGGGAACAGGTACAGCAGGGGATTCGTCGGGGTGTCGAGCAGGGGTACGCCTTCCAGAAGGTTCAGCGTCTGGGGAGGGTGATGATATGACGTGCCGACGAGCAGAGACGAGAGAGTACCACATCGCGATCAACACAGACGCCAACGTGTTCCGGGTCGAACTCAACATGCTACAGGAGGGGATGATGTACCCCACCATCGAATCGGCTACGCCGCGGTGGGTCATGGTCCGGTTCACGGTTCGACACGGCGGCGATGTCGCATGGTTCGTGACCATCGCACTGAGCAATCGCACGGGTCGTTCGTGGGCCATCGACTATGTACACGAGAAGTACTACCTGACCATCGGACTGGAGGAGCCAGAATGATCTTGAGCAAGGGGCAGTTGAGTCTAGCGAAGGCGGGGGCCGAAGTCGTGAACCTACACCGTGACGGGTCGGCGTCTGTCGCATCGGCAGGTATCGGTGCGGTAGTTGTTGGTCCGGTACCCGATGACGTGTCAGCCGAAGCGGTGGTTCCCGACACTGGGTCGGTCGAGTGTTCGGTGCCGGCGAAGGGGCTGGCGACCGTGACGGTGCCGGCTGACAAGATGTTCGGCGGTCGGCTCGAGATGGTCGATGCTCAAGACGACGATGACGTGGTGTCGGTTCGGGTACGTGACGAGACACGCCGCGAGGACGTGACGCGCGTGGTCAAGAGTCGTCGGGGGAACGGTGATGGTGTACGTCGAGCACTACGCAAGGGGCTACGGGCAGAGGGTGAAGGTGTACGGGTGGTGGTCAACCGCAAGTGGTTGCTCGCCGCACTGACCGTCATCGACCGTGCCTGTCCTGACCCGGAGGGCCGCGCGCCTGTGTGGTTGTCGGTCGGGTCGGGTGGTGAGTTGGTCCTGAGGTCGGTCAACATGAGAACCGACCAGAGGGCCGTGGCGGTGGGTCAGTCGTACGGTCTGACCCGTGACGAGTGGCTCGAGGACTCTGCCTGGGAGAAGGGGCTCAGGAGGGGTGGGGGCAAAAAGCGGGCCGTATAGCGTTTAAACAGCAATTCCTGGGGTGTATTCTGCTGTTAAGAAAAACTGCTACCCAAAGCTGGAATATCTGAGTAGAGTATACTATAATTGTAAGTGAGGGTCGGGATGGACCCGACACCCGAAACGAGGAGAGAGAGAGATGACACAGACAACCGCCACAATCAAGATGACAGTCGCCCCGGCTTGGGACACCAACGACAAGAAGACCGTGACGCGCGAGCTCGTCGCTGTTGACGACAATGGTGGTCTGGTCCTGCGTAGCGCGAAGGGGACGTACGGGTTCATGTCCAAGACGCTCGAGGGCAACTACGTGATGGCTAGCGGTTCGGGTCTGGGGTTCCGTTCGTATGTGGTCGATGCCTCGACCATCACCTTCACCGTGACCCCAGAAGGCACCGAACTCGTCGGCCAGTACCGGGACCCGGGATGGGACGTGTACATGGCGTGGTACAACGGTCAGAACTACGGTGCCCAGCAGAGACTTCGCAACGCCGCACGTACCGCCCTCAACGTCGAGGCGCTCACGAGTGGTAGTGAGGAGGGTATCGGGTCGAGTGATGTCTCATGCGAGGCGCAGTCGATATTCGTCTCATGGCTGTACAGTGATGTCGTGAGCTTCGATGAGTACCTGAGTCGGGTCGAGAAGGACAACGCTGATGAGCTGGCGTTCTACGAGCGGTACAATGGGTAGGTACCCCCACCGGAGCCCCTTCGGGGGCTCCCGCGAGGGTATCGACGAGAGAGCGTTTAAACACATTCACCAGTTTCAAGGAGGAGAGAGATGATACGGAAGAAGAGCATCGAGGGTGTGTACGTGACGAGCAGGCAGGCAGAGAGGGCTGGCAAGGTCGAGGGTGACACGGTGGCTGTCGTGATGAACCGCAACGGGAAGTACCTCTCGTACCTGCCGAACGGGGAACACAGCTGGGTCAAGCGCGAGTGGTCGAGCCGTCTCGATGACGCCGTGTTGCTCGACTCAACTGACGTGGCACTGACCCACCCCCGCATCACGAAGAGCGATCGGGTGAAGGTCGTGACACTGGTGAAGTACTACTCGATAGATACTGAGGAGAACGAGGACACTGGCGAGGTGATCGGGATGTCATGGGACACGCGCATCGCTCCTGAGGGTGCCTACGACGACAGCTGGATCTGGTTCCGCACGCGCCGCGCGGCGATACTGATGGAACGGAACAACATCGCCGGCCGTAGGAACAAGGCGCAGAAGAAGGTCGATCAGGCGAACTCCGAGATGAGCCTGCTCGGCGTGTTCTCCTCGCTCACTGAGAAGTCAGAGAAGGGGTCGAAGTAAGATGCGTTGCGACTTCTTCGACAGACCTGAGAGCCGGCACGGGTTCGACCCTAACGGGTCAGCCCGTTGCTGGCGGGTCGATGTCCCGGCAGAGGTGTACGAGGGGCTGACGGTCGGTTCGGTCGAACGTCTGCAGGCGATACTGACGTGGGCGTGGTCCTGGCAGTCGGCCTTCGCATGTAGGCCGATTCCCAGGGGCTCGAGCAGGTCGGGGTGCTTCGAGGTACAGACAGACGAGGGTATCTACACAGAGGCGACCCGGAGACGGTTCTCCTTCACGAAGGCAGGGCGGTCGAGGGTAGAGTGGGTCGCCTGGGAATAGCGATTCCTGAGCGTATGGGGCGATTCTGGTGGTGTATTCCGCTGTTAAGAAAAAGTGATACGAGAACCTGGAATATCTGAGTAGAGTAGAGTATATTCAGTAGTGAAGAGGGGGAGAGGTTTAAACGTCACCAAGAGGAGAGAGAACGATGACCACCTTCGAGCGCAGAATCAACAACGAAGCACGGGCACAGGGTCACACACTCACACGCGGCGAACTGTACGAAGTCGCAAAGAACGTGTACAACGAGTACGGGGTGACCGCGAAGAGCATCGAGATCTCACTGTCAATCAGCGACTACTTCGGCGACTAACGCAACTCTACTCATATCACCATCACCAGTATCAAGGAGGAGAAGGATGAACGCAAAGACAAAGACCCGCGAACTGTGGCTCGGTCAGATGGCTCGCAAGTCGGTGGCCCTGTTCAAGAAGGCAGGCTACGAACTCGACCTCAGCAAAGTCCGCGTATCGGTCGGCTGGCCGGGTCGGGGCGGCGCCAAGGGCAAGAGCATCGGCGAGTGCTGGTCGTCAGTCGTGTCGAAGGATGACCACACTGAGATCTTCATCAACCCCCGCCTCGACAACGGCGTGCGCGTTGCTGACGTTCTCATTCACGAACTGGTCCACCACGTGGTCGGTCACGCCGCTGGTCACGGGCCTATCTTCCGTAAGTGCGCGGTCGCACTGGGGCTCGAGGGTCACATGACCGCCACGGTCGCAGGTGCCGAACTGGTCGAGTGGATCCAGAAGCAGGTCAAGGTGCTGGGCGACTACCCGCACGGTGCGATGACCGGGATGGCCCCGACCACACCGAAGCAGGGTACACGTCTGATCAAAGTGTTCTGTCCTGACTGCGGGTACATCGCGCGTGTGACTGGCAAGTGGCTGGGCGAGTTGGGCGCCCCCATCTGCCCCTGCAACGGTCACCCGATGAAGATCGCTGGGTAGGTGAACAGAGCGGAGGGGCTTCGGCCCCTCCCCCCAGTTCATTTACACGAGGGTGAGTCGAGAGCGTTTAAACATCATCAAGGAGGTGTAGGGTGGCACAGAATTGGCTGACAGCAGACGCGGTGAAGGTGGGGCAGTTGATTGACCTCCACGGCGGGGCGCTCATCTCAGTCGAGCGGATTCGTCTCGACGAGGAGTACGGCACGGTGACGTTCTGGTGTGACACCACGAAGCGCGGTATCACGGTCGGTCGTCACGAGGTGGTTCGTCTGGTCAATGGGTGAGCCGAGCGGAGGGGCTTCGGCCCCTCCCCCCAGTTCATCAACTACACACGAGGAGGGCGAGATGATACGGAGACGTGGGTACCAGTGGGAGATGCTGACAGGCGGCACAGAGCGTGTATCGATGACCGTGAGGCTGGGCAACGGTGGTAAGCCCATCGAGGGCACGGGTCGCAAGTTGAAGGCCGTCACGGGGCTGGTAGACCGCCAGACGTACACGGGTGGTGTGTGGTTCTCGCGGAGGACTGGTTCCGGGTTCCGCCTGTACACTCTACGGTACAGCCCCCGCCATCAGCAGTGGGTGGTTCACACCCTCGTCGGCCGTGAACTGCGGACGGTTCTGTACTCAGTGTGGTCGGTCGAGTTCGAGGCGACACCAGCCGGGACTGAGATGGTAGTCCCCGATTCCGCCGGCGAGTTGGTTCGGCTGTTCGACCTGAGAGTGGGAGACACGGTACGGCTACACCACGAGTACGCCGAGCAGGGTGTGGTCACTGACCTGCACTACTACCTGGACCAGGACGAGGAGTGTGTCGAGGTCACGTTGTCTGACGGGGTGGTATACGACCTCGAATCAGACGAGGTGTGTACGCGCGTCAGGAGGCACGTGGGCTAGTCTGACACCGCGCGGAGGGGGTCACCCCAGTGGTAGACCCCTTCCCCCCAGTGCCAGCGTTTAAACACAGCGAGAGGAGGCGAGAAGTGCTACACAAGTGTGAGTCGTGTTTCGAGTCGTGGGGGTACCAGTACGTGCAGGACCATCGTGAGGAGTTCGACCTCGACCCAGCGTCGAGAGAGATCACGAGGTGTCCTGCGTGTCCTGCTGACGGTCGTCACGAGGTGAGTGAGGACTCGTTGAGTGACGTACTGTTGAACGGTCAGCCGATACACACGCTCGACCGTGAGCAGACGAGGTACCTGCTCGACCATCCACCAGAGGCTCGCAAGCAGGCGTGGTTCATAGCGAGAGCCCGTGCGCGGTTCGACTGTGTACCGATCAAGTCGTACGGGTACCGTATCATCTATCGACCAGGAGGTGAGTGATGGGCAAGCGTCGCAAGCATCGACTGCCCCGTGACGAGAGACGGTCGTCGAGGGTCCAGGTCCTCGTGACTGACGAGGAGTATCGTCGTCTCGAACGAGACGCGGGTGACGAATCGGTGAGCACGTACGTTCGTAAGGCGTTGATTAGTAAGGGGGTCATGTAGGTGAGTTGACATCCCCCGACCCATGTTGATATATTAGAGGCATGGGTGAGTGTGACCTCAGACAAGCGAGCTAGGCGAATAGCCCGGCTCGCTCTTTCTCTATTTTGTCAAGCACTAGAATCGCTATGCCTACGAAAACTCGAGCGCATAAGTCTACACGATCGGCCGCACCGAAGGTCGGCAAAAAGAAACCGGGACGGAAGAAGCAGGCGGCCTCACCGTCAGCGCCTCCGACCATGATCGAACGGGCTGTGCGTGAGACATCGCTATACAAGGGTCGAGTGAAGAACAACACGAAGCGACCGATACTCGATGGTCAGCGGCCCCAGTACGTGTGCGAGATGATCTACGAATGCTACGGTATCGCGTCCCAGGTCGCCAAGTGTTTGGGTGTACACTACACCACCGTGAACAACTGGAAGAAGGTTCTGCCGTGGGTCAAGGACGCGTTCATCGAGGCACGTGAGACGATGCTCGACGTGGCAGAGTCGTCACTGATGAAAGCCGTCACAGACGCAGAGGGATGGGCCACGTGCTTCCTGCTCAAGTGTAGGGGTAAGGACAGGGGGTACGTCGAGAAGCTCGTCCTGGGCGGGTCACTAGACAGCACGGTACGTGTCTCGCTGACGGCTGAGAACCCCGACGACGAGACATCATTCGAGGAGATCAACTGATGGACCTCGACATCCGCGTTGACCTCGCCGCTATCACGAACGACTGCTTCGTGCCTCTGTACACGAACCGGGCGCGGCACCTTCACATGTACGGGTCAGCCGGATCCTCGAAGTCTCATTTCGCCGCTCGCAAGATACTCCTGCGGGTACTCGATGGGTTTAAACGCGGGCTCAAGCATCGGTTCGTCTGCCTGTGCAAGACAGAGCCAGAGGTACGCCGCTCAGTGTTCACCCTATTCAACGACCTGCGTACATCGTTCGGCGGCCTCGACCGTCTGATGAAACCACTAGGCTCGATGCTCGCCTTCCACTTCGTCAACGGTTCGACCATACACTGCGCCGGCCTCGACAAGCCTGAGAAGTTGAAGTCGATCGAGCGGCCCACTGGGTTCTGGTTGGAGGAGGCGACACGTTTCACCAGAGCTGACCGACAGCAAGTGAACCTGCGAATGCGTGGGAACCTGGGAACGTACAAGCAGACGATGTACACCTACAACCCGGACACGGTTGCCTGCTCACTCTACAAGGACCACCACAAGCCGCTCGAGAACGCGTACACGGGCTGGGGGGTGGGCCGTGACGACAACCGCTACTTCCACCACTCGACATGGCGTGACAATCGGTTCCTCGACCAGGACTACATCGACGAACTCGAACGCATCAAAGAGGTCGATGAGGACTACTGGAACGTGTACAGCGAGGGGATGTGGGGCAGTCGTCGTCACCTCATCTATGCCGGCTCGTATCGGGTAGGTGACGCAGACGAGTGGCCAGAGGTGTACGACGAGCGGGTGTACGGTATGGACTTCGGGTTTAACAACCCGACCGCCCTCGTCGAGATCACAATCGCTGACGGCATACCTCACGTGCGGCAGGTCATCTATGACCGCAAGCTCACGAACACACAGCTGATTGCGATGATGGACGACCGCGAGGTGGACAAACGTGTGACCATCTTCGCCGACAGTGCCGAGCCTGCTCGCATCGAGGAGATCGGTCAGGCGGGGTACGACATACGACCAGCGACCAACGCTAAGAAACCAAACGCCGTGCGGGCTCGCATCGACCACGTTCGCAGATCACGTATGGTCATTCACCCAGACAGCACCGACCTCATCGACGAGCTAGAGACGTACAAATGGAAACTCGACAAGGACGAGGAGCCCCTCGATGAGCCGGTGAAGTTCATGGACCATGCCTGCAACGCTACTGAGTACGGCCTGTTCGAGCTTGCCGCAACCGTCACACCGGGAGTATTCAGCGTATGAGATTCTTTGGACTAGACATCAAGCGAGCCACGCCAGAAGAAAAGCAGGGCGACCAAGTTCGGAGTATCGTCAATCAGGCGTTGGCGATCGGGTACGACACCTCACTGCCCACCAACTGGACTTGGCAGACGTACGTGAACGCGTACAAGTCCTGGGTGTACATCGCCATTGACAAGATCGCGAGGTCGGTCGCAATGCTACCCCTAGAGTTGTATGTGTACCGCAACACCCAGACGGGGAAACTCCTCGAGGGCAAGTCGGTCAAGCAGGGGCTGAGGCAGTGCGAGTCGGAGTATGAGCGTCGGCTGTACCTCAAGGAGATGCAGGTCGAGAAGGAACCCGTGACCCAGCACCCGTGGCTGACGCTCATGCAACGTCCGAACAACGTGACCGTCCGGTTCGCCTTGTGGTACGACACACTGGTGAAGATGGAACTGGGCGGGTCGTGTGGGTGGTACATGCCGAAGGGGCCGCTGGGCATACCTGAGTCTATCTACGTTCTGCCCCTCACGTCGAGTGCGACGCTCACCCCGATACCTGACGCCAAGACAATCATCGGCGGGTATAAGTACGAGGACGGTACGGTGAAGCAGACATTCACCGTCGAGGAAGTCATGTACATGCGGTACCCGTCACCACGTTCACCGCTCGAGGGTCAGAGCGCCCTGCGCGCCCAGACCTACCCGTACAGCATTGACGACTACATCGACAAACTGCAGTACAACATGTTCAAGAACCGAGCGGTCCCAGGTCTGAACCTTCACACCGACGAGCGACTGAAAGAGACGCAGGTCGATGAGATCAAGTCACAGATCGCTTCCGCGTTCGAGGGGGCGAAGAACGCTGGCAAGCTGTTCGTGACTCACTCAGGTCTACAACTGGGCAAGCCTCTCACCCAGAGCTTCGCCGACCTCATGCTCACCGAAGTCACCGACCAGCAACAGGACAAACTCCTCGCCGCGTACGATGTACCCGCCGGGCTGGTGGGTCTGGTGAAAGACGTGAACCGTGCGAACATGGAGACGCTCAAGGAGGGGTTTTACAACGAGACGATCCGAAGCAAGACCATGCTGATCGAGGAGTACATCGAGGCGTTCATGTTGCCCATGTACGACGAGAACCTGACATGCGACTTCCGTCTGCCCGACATCTCGCAGCGTGAACTTGACATCGAGGAACGCAAGACGAACCTGGAGACGGGGCTGACGACCATCAACGAGGAACGGGCTCGCCTGCAACTCGATGAGGTCGAGTGGGGTGACGCGCCGTGGTTCCCTATCAACCGTATACAGTATGGTGATGGTGAGCCCAGTGGGAACGGCGCCAAGCACTTCGTCGTCAACGACACCTCGACCAAGGCGCTCGACGTTGTGTGGAAGGCGTACACCAGACAGCACGCCGCCTACGAGAAGTTGATCCTCAGGACCGCGAAGAAGCTGTTTAAACGGCAGGCCGAACAGACCATCGAGCGGGCTGTCGCGGAGACTCGTCGTATAGTCAATCGGTTCGCGCAGTCACGCAAGAGCACCCGTGTGCAGTTCGTGAAGGTCAACGGGCTCGTGCGCCGTATCTTCGACCCGTTGTACTGGGAGAAGCAGACGCGCGAGGCGTTTGGTCCTGTGTTCGAGTACATCTGGGAGGACGCTGGTACCGAGCAGATGAAACGGCTCGAGGCAGGTGTCAAGCAGTTGGAGTTCCTGTTCAACGTGAACGATCCCAGGGCTCAGGAACTGCTGGGCAATCGTCTCGACCTGTTCAGTGCTGAGATCACCGGGACCACGTTCGAGGCTGTTGACGAGATCCTGACATCGGCGTGGGCAGAGGGTATAGGCGCCACGGCAGTGTCTGACCAACTGGGGGCGATGTTCACCAAGGCTGAACAGTACCGCGCACCACTCATCGCCCGAACAGAGGCGACCGCCGCGAGCAATCAAGCCGACCTGGAAGCAGTCCGTCAGTCAGGGCTCGAGCAGGATGTGTTGAAGGTCTGGGTGTCGTCACGTGACACACACGTGCGCGAGACTCACACCCTCGCCGAACAAGACTACGTGGACGGTATCCCACTCGACCAGCAGTTTGCGGTGGGCAACGACATGATGGAAGCGCCAGGACTAGGTAGCATCGCTGAGGAGAACGTCAACTGCCGCTGTACAGTGGCATACATCAGGAGGAAGTGACATGGCACGACCCGGACAAACGTGGTCAGAGAGTGTGGACGTGTCGGCGGGTGACTACACCATCCCCCAGAACGTCCGCGTGCAGGAGCTTCGCATCAACGCGGCAGGTACCGTGCGGATGCAGTCGTACGATGGTGACGAGTCGGACTTCGTTGGCACCGACTTCGACATCTTCAAACTCGGACAGGAAGGGTGGAAGTCAGTCAGACAGGTCGGCACCACGCCCGCAATACGGTCGGGTGCTATCACCCTCATCGGCTACTACGTTTCGGCGTAGCGTTTAAACACTCACGGAGGTCGAGGAACCATGAAAGGCTCAGAGATCAAACTGGCACAGCAGGGTGACTTCAGGGAACTCAATGACGCAACGGACTACAAGCTCACTCTCAGAGCGGTGACCGTCCAGGCGGGCTTCAGCTTCGAGAAGGCGGACCACGCTCACGTAGAGTACGCGCAGTCTGCCTCGCTCACGCCCGATGAGATCGCGGCGCTCACGGCAACCGTCAAGAGCCAGCTGATCGCCATCGTCGAGTCACGCATCAAGTAGTAAGGGAGGTCACTCGTGGCGAATAGATACTGGGTCGGTGGGGGCGGCAACGTCAACGACACGAACCACTGGAGTACGTCGAGTGGTGGGGGTGGCGGTGCGTCTGTCCCAGGTGCCGCAGACACCGCCATCTTCGACAGTGCGTCCGGGTCGGGTACGTGCACGATCAACGTCGCCTTCTCGCCACAGGGCATTGACCAGCAGGCAGGGAACAACATCGCGATCACACAGGCGGCTTCGGTCAACGTGGGCAACGCTAACTGGAACGTGAACGGCGGCTCGTTCGATTCAGCATGGTGGAACTGGTCGGTGACGGGGAACCTGAACATCGGCGCCGGCGGGACGTTCACGAACACGGGCATGAGCATCGGAACCATCACCGGAGACCTGATCGTGAACGCCTCCGCGACAGTGTCGTGGGGTATCGGCACCGTGATCATGGGAGGGTCTGGAGCGCAGACGCTGACGTGCGACAAGGATACCGCCGCGTTCTACGACCTCGACATCACGAACACGCTCGCGGTCGTCTCGCTTGGGTCTGACATACGCACGACGCACCAGCTCGATGTGAATGTGAACGCCCAGCTCGACTGCGTCTCGTTCTACGACATATACGTGCGTGGCACCGGGACACCTCTCGTACTCAGCGGACGTATCTGGGGCAACGGGCGCCGGATCAACTACGAGATCAACGCGAGCGGGACGTACAACATCAACGGCTCGACCGGGTGGGGTGCGCAGGGCTGTCTCGCCGGCGCGCAGATGTACATCGTGGTGATCGCCACGTGCACGGCAACCATCAACCTGACCGCGCAGATACAGGACATCAATTCGTTTATATGTGAGTGTACGACCGACGGGTCAGGCGCGACTATCACGTTCAACACGCAGAACAACAACATCAGCGACGGCTCGGGCGGTCGTGGTGTGTTCTCGTATATCCGCATTGGGTCGGACACCGCGGCGGACGACTGCACGGCGACGTTCAGCTGGGGCTCGTCGGAGATTGTGCCGGAGTCGTGGTCGTTCATGCGATTGCAGTGGTCAGGTGCGCACCACAACCTTGGGAGCATGACCTTCCAAGGAAATGGTGGATCTGGCGGCACGCTCTCTGTGTATGGTCCGGACACTGCGGGCGTCGATGTCGCGCAGACCTTCACGCCTGGAACGAGCCACGTGAAGGTCAACAATCTTGGCGAGTCGTGGATGGGGCTCGGGAGCAATCCGGCGACGATCGAGGTGTACGACCTTGAGATGAACAACCCGGGCGCCATTGCTCACTGCTACATCACGCCCATCGTACACAACCGCCTCACGACTACGGATGATGGCGTCACGTTCGAGTCCGATGTGGAGTTCCAAGCGCCGTTCGATATAGAGGAGATGTACCTGACGGCGGTGCTGACGAACATCACCGTGTATCTGTACGAGGTAGGCTTGAGCATCTGGCGCAAGGCTCCGGTGCGCACTGGGACGAACTTCATCAACATCCGGTCGCGTGTGAACGGCACACAGGCGCGAGTGCGATGCGACGAGTCTGCGCAGGTGAAGCAGAACTTCAACGTGCGCGACAGCGACCTCACCTATGACGGCAATTGGATTGACGTGCGTCACGTGAGCAACGTAGACAGCGGAAACAACTCACCGTACTGGTGGTTTACGGGTCCCGAACCCGAACCGCCGGCAGACGGTGTACAGTCACGCCGGCTGATGAAAGCCGGGAACATATAGGAGGGCGGAATGGCGGCGAAGAAGAAGAGGACGCGGGTCAAGGCACCTGTCAAGTCTCCCCCTGTGGAGACGACACCAGAGACTCAGGCAGAGCCCACCCAGGAGGAGCAGACCAATGACAGCGGCAAGTGCGCCTCGTGTGAGTCGTGCGATGTCAAGAACTACGGCTTCTGCAACAACCCGGATGCCCGCGCCCAACTTGACATGTGGAATGGTGTAGTTTTCCTCGTACACAAGTTCGGGTGTATCTTCCACAAACCGCGCCCGACAAAAGGAGGGTAGCGTATGTTGGAGCGCAAGTTCTTCTCAGTGAAGGTGCTCGATGCGGACGAGTCAAACCTGACCGTCCGACACTTCATCAGCACCGACATGCAGGACCGTTCGGGCGACATCATGGACCCGAGCGGGATGGTACTCGATGGTGTACCCTCTGTCCTGAAACAGCACGGCAAGGACCCGGACACGGGCGGTGAGCCTATCGCACGTTGTCTGGGGCTCGAGGTCGGCGAGGACGCAGAGGGTCACAAGGGCATCATCGCCACGACCCAGTACTATGACGGTTCGCACCTCACACCTCCCGACAACACGGGGCGGCGTCTGTTCGAGAAGGCGCGCGACGACTACATGCCGTACTGGTCGATCGGGTTCGCCGCAGAGAAGTGGAAGGGCGTACCCGGCTCTGGCGGTGGTCGGCACATCACCCGCTGGCACTTGTACGAGTACTCCCAGGTAGGGGTGCCCGACAACGTATCGGCGAAGAACCTCAAGCCCGAGGACGGTGAGACGCTGGTCGAGTTCGGTGTGCTGGTCGATGGTATGGACTTGCGTGACGAGTTCAGCGACGAGGACATGAAGGACGCTGTGATGTTCGTAGACACGAAGCCGTACCCGAACGAACACGCGTGTCGTCTGCTCGAGCCTGTCAGTGGCGCACCGACTCGTCGTCGCAACGGCGAAGGTGACCATGACGGGAAGAAGTACGATGTGATATACCAGAAGCAGGGCGGCTCGTGGAAGCGTCAGGCGTTCCGGTACCCGAAAGAGAACTGGAGCGTGTCGGCCGCGAAGAAGCACTGCGAGAGTCACAACGGTATCAAGTTCGAGCCTGCCTCGAAAGAGGCGAAGGCTCTGGAGTATGCGAAGGTCGAGGTGAACTACCGCGCCATGTTCATCTTGTTCGAGTCGTTTGTCCACGAGCTGTTCGGGGCGAGCGACGCCAAGACAGTCAAAAAGCTCGTCAAGGAGTTCGTCACCCTTCTCGAGCCTTATGCAGTTGACCTAGTTGAGGAGATCACCGCACTCAACGAGGAGGAGGGTAAGTCCCTCCGGGAGCGCCTCGACACTGCCGTGCTCAACTTGGCGACGAAGGTCAACGGGGATGACGCGTCTGCCCCTGTGGAACAGCCGACCCAGGGAAACACAGACGACGAACCATCGGCAGGGGAGGCTGTGGAACAGCCCGAAGGCGATGACCCGCCAGCCGCCCCGAACTCGGAGGAGGAAGTCACCGACCCAGAAGGGGGAGTCGATGACGAACCGGAGGCCTCCGCCGAGGAACCCCCCGCACCTGCTTCGCCCGTCAAGGGCTTCAAGCTGGTGCAGACCAAGACAGCCCCAGCATCCCAGCGCAAGGGCGTTCGGGTGACTGGACTCAAATCACGTAACGATCTCGCCGGCGCCGTCAAGGACATTGCGACCGTGGCAGTGCGGGCAGAGATCGACAAAGCAAAAGGACGGGTATCATAGTATGAAGCCTGACGAAAAGAAAACTCAGGAACCCGTTGTCGATCCGCAGGAAGCCCCTGAGGAGATCACTGTCGATGACTTGAAGGGGATCTGCATCGAGGCCGTGAAGGACGCGACCGCAGAACAGATCAACTCGCTCAAGGCAGAGATCAAGGAAGCCGGCCAGAAGTCGGTGTTCCCCACCTCGTCGCTTGGCGACAGCGAACTGCAGGGTATCGGCGACAGTGTTGTGGACACCTCTTACTTCCGCAAGTCGTATCGGTTCGAGGGTCGCGCTGGTATCAAGGCGAACTCGATCATGATGGCGAAGGACTTGCTGAACGCGGGTGGCCCGTGGCTCAAGCTGTCTGATTCTGTCAAGGACTTCGTGACGATCATGAAGTGCCGTTTCCAGCCGCACGAACTCCAGATTGCGGGTGTTGACATCAAGGAGTACAACGAGCGGTGCCTCGAGGAGTACAAGGCCGCGGGCATGTCGGAAGGCGTGGCGGCGGATGGTGGTGTCCTTGTGCCTGTCGAGTACGCGGCGACCGTCATTGAGTTCGCCACCCAGCAGTCGCCCATCCTCTCGCGGGTCTGGCAGTTGCCGATGTCGAGCAACGTCCTCAAGATCCCGCGTCTGGTACAGGCGGCTGGCTCGTACTTCGGTGGTATCACTCTGTACTGGGCAGATGAGGCAGAGCAGAAAACCAAGACGAAGCCCCAGTTCCAGCAGTTGACCTTCACCGCGCAGAAGCTCATCGGCCTGTGTTACATGACCGACGAACTGATCGCCGACTCGATGATCAACCTGACCAACTACATCACGGGTCTGTTCACCCGTGCGTTCCAGTACGAGATGGAGCGGGTCATCATCGCCGGCACGGGCGTGGGTCAGCCGATGGGGATTGTCAACGACCCGAGCGTGAACATTGTGCCTCGCGCGGCCGCAGGGACGATCGGCTACACGGACGTTGTGAACCTTGACAACGCTATCGACGAGAGCTTTACCGATCTGACGTGGCTGACTCGCAAGACCACACAGAACACGCTCATGGCACTCCGCGACACCAACCAGCGCCCGATCTTCATGTCGGACTATGCGGTGTTCAGCGGCCAGCCTCTGCATCCCCCGTCAATGATCTCGTACCCTGTCATGCGGACCCGGAATGTCCCGGCGCTGGGTGATCAGGGCGACCTGATCCTGGGCGACCTCTCGATGTACCTGTGGACCCCGCGTCAGTCTCTCACGATTGACACGTCAATCCACTCGCGCTTCGAGTACGACGAGACGGGTATCCGGTTCGTCGCCAGGATGGACGGGAAGCCGGCTGTGCCGATTGCGTTCGCGATACTCAACGATGCTACCTCCTAGTCACTGACTAGGCGGCGGCACTAACCATGGAGGGCGGCTCTATGGGTGGCGGTTTTGTTAAGTGCAAGGTCATCGACGAAAACATGCGGCGACACCTTGGCGACTTCGCTTTCTACGACGAAGCCAAAGCTCAGGAGCTGTCCTCACTGGGACTTGTTGAGGTACCATCAGAGGCAGGGGGCGAGTCAGACTCACTCACTCGCGACACCCATACTGGCCGCGCCCCCGCCTCACCCCCTTCCGGCGCTCCGACCTACCTGACACGAGGAGCCGGCTACCGTGAGGATTCGGTCGGCTACCGTGTCGCGTGGATACAAGACTTCAGCAAGGTCGGCGGTGCCGAACTCAGCAACTATGAGGTCGTGCGAGTAGGCGAGGACATCGGGTACGACATCATCGGTGTCACCCCTTCGCTGTTTGACACTCGCGCACTCGAGCAGGCTGACATCGTGATCGTCAACAACTGCTTCGAGTTCAGCGGCCCGCAACTCACAACGATACGACAGTTCCTACACGAGAAGCGTGTGCCGTACGTGAAGTACGAACACGACTATCGGGAACTACGCCGTTTAAACATCTCGCGTCCCCTGTTCCGCGACGCCTCGCTCGTGGTGTTCATCTCGCCACGACATCGAGACGAGCACGGCGCGTCACTTGGGTGGGAGGCGACCGCTCGTTCTATCTGTCTGCCTCTCGCGATGAACCCGGACATCTATGGTCCTGTGAAGGGCGTCGAGCGTGAGAAGGGGCTGACACTGGTCCCCGCGTTGAAGAAGGTAGACCCGAAGGTGCTAGAGAAGTACCTGGACGAGAACCCGCGGCGTGACCTGCTTCTCCTTGGCCAGTGCCAGGCACCTCTGCCAGCGGGTCGTGTCAGACATCACAAGAAAGTGCCGACGACTGACATGCCGGCAGTGTACTCGCAGTGCGAGTTCATGTTGCACCAGCCTCGCCAGAAGTGGGCCGGCGAGCGAATCTATTTCGAGGCTCTGCTGTGTGGGTGTGAACCCATCGTGAACGACAACGTAGGACACGCCAGCTGGGACTACGACCGCAACGACTTGTCTCAGGTCCTCGCAGAAGCCCCGACGACATTCTGGGGAGCGGTCGAGGAGGTGCTACATGGGTAGACACCTCCCGGTCGTCGTACCGTTTAAAGAGGGTCAGCAGATTGGCCGCGCGTACAACCGTGAGATGGAACGACTGCCCGATGACGGATGGACAGTGTTCCTCGACTACGATGTGATGATCATGAACCCACACTGGCACGAGATCTGCTGTCGAGCAATCAATCGTGTGGGCGACCGCGCGGGCCTCATCACCTGCTTCACGAACCGTATCGGGTGCAAGACTCAGGTGGCTCCCGGTGTTGACCCGGACAACTTCGACATGCACTATCATCGGGAGTTCGCCCGCAAGTTGTGGCAGACCAGGAAGGGGACCATACACGACCACACCGACACGCGAGGGTGTCGCTTCTCCGGGTTCTTCATGTTGACGAGTCGTCGTGCCTGGGAGCGGGCTGGTCGGTTCAAAACCGACAGCTTCTTCCACGTTGACGTTGACTACTACGACAAGGTGAAGCGAGCCGGTATGCGTGTGTACCTGTTGGAGGATCTCTACTGCTTCCACATGTACTTGCGTGAGGTGTTGTCGCCATTCTTCACGGAGGATCCGAATGCGCAGGTCAAAGAAAATCCCCGCACGCCGAAACAAGTCACGGTCTAAGGAGAAGGGTGAGTATGGATTCCACCGTGGCGTACTTCAAAAACGGAATCGGAAACTGGGTGCTGATGACACCAGCACTGAGAGCGATGGCGAGCATGACTGACAGCGGCACGGTTGATATGGTCATCGATGGTGATTGGTCGGACTCACGCACGCCGGCGATACTCGACCTCGTTGAGTCGTCGCCGTTCGTGGGTAAGATCATGCGGTACCCATCGCAGGCACTCAACCCCCGCAAGTACGGTCGGTGGTTCTACTCACGCCACAGCGAAGGGTCAGCCGCCCTGCAGTTCTTCGAGACGAAGAACCCGACGACAGGTCACCGTATCAACTGGCGGGCGTCACTGGTACACGAGATGGACTACTACATGAACATCGCCCGCATGGGGTTCGGGTACAAGGGCGAGACGCCACTGCAGTACGTGAAGCGACTCGACTCTCTACCCGCGGGTGTCGCCCGGGCGTTCGACAGCCGCAACAGGTGGGTAGCCCTGTGCAACGGGGGCTTCGCGCGTATGCGCGGCCCGAAGTGTTGGCCCCACTTCAACGAACTCGCCAGTGCCTTGCGCAAGCGGTACGGTGTGTCGATCGTCGGGGTAGGTGCGAAGGGTGAGTTGGCGGGGGTCAAGCTCGACCTCGACCTGACCGGAGAGCTTTCGATCCTCGAGACGGCTCGAGTGCTTTGCGGTGAGGTCGATCACTTCGTGACGACTGACACAGGGCTGATGCACATAGCAGACGCCCTGGAGGTGAACATGACCGTGCTGTTCGGTGGCAGTATCGTATCGAAGAACGGACCAGTGAACCACACGGCGACCATCGTCCGGGCAGACCTGGGATGTGTACCGTGTCAGTACGTGGGTGACTTCGAGAAGTGCAGGGACCCGCAGTGTATGTCACGTTTGAAGGTGGGGCAGGTCATGCGAGCCCTGTCCCGGTGGGGTGAGTCACTATGAGCCGTCTGAAACACGAAGAAGCGATCGCACACATGCGGCAGGCTGTCGTGAGTGGTCGCCCGTACATGTTCGCGCGGTACGGTGACGGCGAGGGTCTGGTGTTGGGGTTCCCTGAGAGGACGCCCCTCCACAAGTATCGCGCCCGGCTTGACAAGTGGTTCGGCAGTGACGGTATGTCGATGCCCCAACTGGTGACGCTCGCCGACAACATGCGTGAGAGTGTGAAGCATTGCGACCTCGTAGGTCTGCCAGAGCGACGACACCACGAGATGGACTCGAACTGGCGGAGCGTCGAACCGTACATGAAGCGGTACCAGTTGATCAACGGTCAGAAGGTCTGCGGGATGGACGCCGTGTTGTGGTTGCAGAGGCGCCGCTACCTTCCCAAGTTGTTGGCTGGTGTCGAGACTCTGTGCTGTATCACCTGCCGTAACGTCCGTAAGGAACTGAAGCGAGTCTGTCACGGGCTGAAACGTGTCGAGATGTTTTACCTGCCACCGCAGAAGCGACCGCAGATGGGACCCGACATGGCGAACGGGCAGAGACACTACCCGACACTGTACCTGGAGATCCCCAAGTGGCTCGACGTGGTATGCAAGCCGGGTCAGGTGGTTCTCATCGGGGCAGGTGGTCTGGGTAAGCTCTACGCCCAGATGGTGAAAGAGCGCGGCGGTGTTGCGCTCGACGTGGGTAGTCTGTTCGATGGGTGGGCGGGGCTAAACACTCGCTCGCACATTCGGAACGAACCGATGACGTGGAGACTGTAATGGCGTTGACATGGCTCAAGCCAGAACAACTTGATCAGGCGCTCCTCTCTCGCCTAGACGATGGTACGCCGTTCACCCTCTTGCGGTTCGGTGACGGTGAGTACGAGGTGTGCAAGCATGTCGTCGGCGCCAGTCACAATGATGTCGAGTTCATCGACAAGTTCCGCAGGTGGTTCGGTGCCGAACGAGTCGGTCGAATCAAGCACGCGGATCTGATGGGGCTCGGCGCGAGGATCCTCGAGGCGTTTAAACACTGCACATTCCTGGGTATCCCCTCGTTCCGCGAGGCGTACTCGTACCCGAAGTGGCGGGGCGTGGACAAGTTCGTGAACAAGCACTTGCCCAACGGCATCACGTTCCACTTCCACGATGTCCTCGCCCTGTGGCGTCGCTGGAGTACGTTGAAAGAGATCCTCGGGAACCGTGAACACGTTGACCTGATCACGTGCCGGCCCAGACTACGAGAGAAACTACACGACCGCTTCCCGAACCTCGAACACGTGGGTATGGAACTGCTACAGCCTGAGTACTTTCTCTGGAAACGAGACAACAGCGGACTGCAGAAGTACATCGACGCCTGGGAAGGGGCGCCACACTACCCGAACAGGTACAACGAGATCTGTGACTCGCTTCATCGACAGGCACCACTCAACGGTCGCTTGTTCCTCGTGGGTGCCGGCGGGCTAGGGAAGATCTACTGCGAGGTGGTTCGGTCGCTGGGTGGTATCGCGTTCGACCTGGGAGCCCTGCTCGACGGGTGGGACGGGCTGATCACTCGACCGTACCTCGAATCGATACAGGAGTTCAGACTATGATCGAAGGTATCAACATATTCCTACCGTCACGCGGACGACCGGACAGGCTGACCAAGTTCCTCGAGTCGATGCAGGAGACAGCCACCAGCCCCGACCGCCTGCACGTGGTGTTCGTCCTCGACGTTGGCGACCAGGAGTCGCTCGACGCCGTGAAGGTGTGTAAGGTGAGTTCGCAGGTTGAGTGGGTACTCGACACGGGCAAGCCGCACCTCGCCAATCTGTACAACCGTTGCTTCGACAGAACCATACGCGGGGGAGACGAGTGGGCCGTGAGCATGTTCGGCGATGACATGGTGTTCGCCAGCGAAGGGTGGGACGTGCGGTTCGTCAACGAGATGAACAACGCCGAAGGGAAGGCGATCGTGTTCGGCGATGACGACTACATTCAGCACGGCAAACTCCCGGTACACCTCGTCGTTCCGCGGCCCCTCGTCAGGGCTACGGGCCGACCGTTCATGGCGCCAGAGTTCCGGGCTGACATGATCGACACAGTGTGGCAGGTCGTGGGGAAGAAGTGCGGCCTGCTCCGGTACCTCGAGGACGTTCACATCAGACACGAACACAACAGTCAATTGCCCGCCGACCAACGCGACGAAACTTGGAGACGTTTAAACGCCGTGAAGATGCACCAAGGCAAGGGCTACAAACTGGTTGAGGAGATCGCAACTGGCATCGCCGCCAACTTGAAGGAGGCAGGATATGTCGGGTAAGAATATCATCGCATTCTCTGTCTGGGGAGACGACCCAGTGTACACACGTGGGGCCATCTCGAACCTCGTGCTACGTGAGAGGTTTTACCCCGATTGGGAGTACCGCTTCTATCTCGATCCACGACGACCCCCCAACATGGTCAAATTGGGTCGGGAAATCGAGGAGCGAGGGGGTGCTATCTCGTTTGACGGCCCGGAGGGTCCTCCCGGTAGGGTCGGGCTCTACTGGAGACTTGCGGCCCTCTTTGACGAGGGGGTTGATCACGTACTGTTCCGCGACACCGACAGTCGGCCCAGCGACCGCGAGGCTGTGTGCGTGTTCGAGTGGTTGCAGTCGGACTGTCCGGTTCACGTCATCAGGGACCACCGCTCACACACCGCACCGCTCATGGGCGGTCTATGGGGCTGTGTGCCGGCGGCCGTACGTGAGATGGTACCAGACCTGCGTGAGCAGTTCGACGCGCGTCTGCAGTACGTGTTGACGACACCAATGGCGAACAGCAAGCCGCGGGTGGGACACCTACCGTTCAGCGACCAGGAGTTCCTCGCCGATACGATATGGCCGTGTGTGAAGGGTGACACGTTCGTTCACGACGAGAGCACCGCTCCTGGTCGTGGTGGGCACCCGTTCACGGTGCCGACCCTTCACCCGTCTCAGTTCTGCGGTCAGGCCTACAACGTGCAGGGAGTACCGAAGTGGAAAGTGTGAGCCTCGCAACGATCGGACGTTTGGAGAAGGTATGAGCGAGTTGCATCTCATCACGACTGGCGGCACGGGTACCTACGCGATCGAGGAGTGGGGCCGACCGAACTGGAGCGAGAGTAGACTTCGCGCACACACCCGTTCGCCCAGCGCCCCGGCTACTGGTGATCGAGTGCTGTACGTGTTCGGTGATCCTCGCAATCAGCTGTTGTCGTTCTTCCACCGTGGGTTTATGAAGGCGCCGTACACACACTGCCAGAACGTGAACGGCAACGTGAACTATCTGGGAACCCGCAAGTCGTGGTCGCTCGAGAGCTACCTGCAAGAGGAGTATGACGCGTACCAGTTGTACGAACATCTGCAGGGGTGGTTGTCACACCACGCGCGTGACTACTCGATCATGTTCGTACGGTACGAGGCGATAGCCAAGACGAGCGTGCGCCGACAGTTGAGGGAGTTCGTCGGCCAGTACAGACCGTTCGAGTTCAAGCCGCGCGCAAGTAACTTCGAGGGGTTGTCGGCTTCCCTGCGTCAATCGATCGATCGTATGTTCTCTCACATGGTACTGCTCACGAGTCAACTGCCAGACGTAACGGAGATACGATGCTACTGATAGTACAGAGCAAGGGCAAGCACCGACCGAACTTGCGGTACCGTGAGTGCGAATGTCTGGCACGCGCGTTCACCCGGCTCGGTGTGAAGTCTCAGGTGACAGGTCTGGGCTACGAGTCGTTTGACTGTTGGAACGATCTCATCGCGCAGGCCTCGTCGGTTCTCGTCCTCGAGAACTACGGCATGCTCGAGTGGTTGCCCAAGACACTGACGCACATCAACGTCCCTAAAGTGTTCTGGTGTATCGACAGTCACGTGGCGCTGAAGCGACACCTGCGTGAGTGTGACACGTACCAGTTCGACATGGTGCTATGCTCAGTCGGGGCGCACGTTGACAAGTTCGGTGATCGGGCGCTCTGGATGCCCAACGCGTACCCGTCTGATCTCATCGGCCCGAACGCCGACATCCGCAAGCGACATGATGTCGGGTTCTGTGGGAACTGGGTCAGAGGTCGTCGCGAGTTCTACGACAACGTGATGATGCGCGAGGTGCCTATACACACTGACATTATGGTACTGGGCGACTCGATGGTGCGTGCGATACAAGGCTACCGCATTCACCTCAACCGCAACCATAGTATCGACCTCAACTACAGGACATACGAAACACTGGGCGCCGGGACTTTCTTGCTCACGAACAAGACAGACCACCTCCTTGATCTGTTTAAACCCGGCGCCCACCTCGACACGTACGAGTCGGCTGACGACTGCGTTGAGAAGATACGACACTACATCAACCACCCCGACGAGCGTGAGGCGATTGCCAAGCGCGGCCACGAGGTCGTGAAGCAGTCACACACGTATGACGCCCGGGCGCGGTGGTTGCTTCGGAGAGGAGTCTTGCGATGAGCGTTTCGATCACGGTGGCGGCACTCAAATCGAACTACATCCAGAAGCTCAACAGCGTCACCGACTACGATGCGGTGCTGACGAGTATCATCGACGATGTGATCGCGTTGGCGGTTGACTACCTGGACGACGAGGACATCACCAACGCGGCGACGATGCCCTCAGTGCTGACGCGCCCGCTGATGAAACAGTGCGCATACGAGTTCAACCGCCGGCAGGATCTGGGCCTCGTGTCTGTGACCGCACCGGACGGTACGCTGACTAAGATGGAGGTGGATGAGTGGCTGTCAGACACTAAGGCGGCACTCGACCGTCATCGTTACTACGCGCTCTGAGGAGGTCGAGGTGGAAGGTATCAATCCGGTCACGGCGGCAATCATCGCGCTCGTCGCCACGCTATTCGGTATCGTAGTGAGAGAGGGTGCCCAGCTGATCCTGAAACTCGTGAACGGTAAGGTGGCAGACGCGAACCTAGGGAACGGCAACGGGAAGTACGTGAGGAAGGACCTGTGCGAGGAGAGACACAAGCTAGTAGAGACTCGACTCGATGAGGCGAAGGGTCAACGGCAGGCGATACTCGACACGGCGAACCAGACGCAGAAGGACGTTCGCATGTTGACCCAGCACCTACTGGAGAACGACTGATGCCCAAAGAACTGACGCAAGACGAAGAACAGGAACTGCTCGCGGTCATCGACACTGGCGGTACGTTTAAACAGATCACGATGGCTAGCGGGCGACAGTACACGATCGGTATGTCAGCCGCGCAGTGGCTCAAGACGAATGACTATCTGGCCGCGGTGACGCCAGACGACTCAGCCCTCTCGGAAGAGGACATGTACGGTGCTGAACTATAATGTGCTCGGCAAACAGAGCCTAGAGCGGCTCATCAAAAAGTGGGGCGTCAAGAGCGTCAGGCGTGCCACGAAGAAGGTGATGAGTCTGCACGTGGTTCTACTGGTCAGCCGTATCCGGGTGCAGGACCTGTCAGGGCCGACCAGCCGCAAGACGGTATCGGCTCGTACTGGTAGACTGCGCAGAGAGATCAAGGCGAAGCGGGCCACGGTCGTCGGGAACTCGATCACGGCTGGCGTCACTGCGGGTACTGCCTACGCCGGGGTACACATCGGCAAGCGGGGGAAGCGCACGACCATACGGCCGAAGAACGTGAAATATCTGACCATCCCCCTCGACGCCGCCAAGACGAAGGCAGGGGTCGCGCGGGGTGGGGCGCGTAGTGGTGTGTTCGGCGAGACGTTTGTGATGAAGTCGAAGGCAGGGAACCTGCTCATCATGGGCAAGCGTGTTCGTCAGCGAGGAAAGAGTGCGGGGCAGACGTTCGGGGACGTGACCCCGTTGTTCGTGTTGAAGAAGAAGGTCGTCGTCACGGCTCGCGTCGATACACGTGAGCGGGTACAGTGGGTACAGCGGCGTATCGGTCGTGACATTATCAAGGAGCTACAACGTGGCTGACAGTGTGAAGATCGAAGTGATGGATGCGCTCGTCGCAGACGTTGAGAGTGTGGCAGACTTCAAGCCTGAGATGGTCGAAGGTCGGCCACCGACTGTCATCGACCAGGACACAGCCGTGTACCCGCTGGGGTTCGTGTGGGATGACACAGAGACGATCGAACAACGCAACCGGCTCGAGGTGGGTACCATCTCGGCGAACATTGGAATCTGGTGTCAAGGCAGAGACTATCATAAACAGGCGGAGAACCTTCGCGCCAAAATCAAGATGCGACTCTACAGTGACGGAAGCTCCCTTCGGGCGCTGAGAGCAACGTGTCGAGAGGTCGGCTCGGATAAGTTCTACGTCATCCTTGAGGACGAGTCTGACGATACTATCCTGGGTCTGGGTGGTCTGACCATGCGGTTGGAGATCCGGTACCTGACGAAGTACAAGGACCCGTTCTCGCAAATCAACTACTAAGGGAGGTGACTGTATGTCACGTTTCGGTCCCGATACCGACAACTATATCTTGGGAAAAGGCAAGGTCTATTTCGACCGCCTCGACTCAGATGGCAATCGGACGGGCGAGATTGATCTCGGCAACACTCCCGCGTTCACTCTGACACCTTCGATCGAGTCGCTCGATCACTATGAGTCAATGAGCGGCATACGTGAGAAGGACAAGAGCGTGGACACCTCGATCGGTTTCACGGGGACGTTCACCCTCGATGAGTACGCGCGCGAGAACTTGAAGCTCGCTCTGATGAATGACGGTGGCGAAGCCAGCTACACGCAGGTCACTGGCCACCAGACCAACGAACCGATCACGGCTCGGCTGGGCAAGTGGGTGCCTCTGTCGAAGCGCAATGTCCACGCAGTCAACGTCACCGACAGTACGGGGACGGTGACGTATGTCGCCGACACCGACTACGCGGTGGACGCTTCGATCGGTCGCATCCGGGCAATCCCGGGCGGCTCGATCAGTGACGCGCAGGCTCTGCTCGTGGACTACAACTACGATGCGACCGAATACCCGAAGGTGTCTGCGCTGTCTGACAGCACCATCGAGGGCTACGTGCGTTTCGTAGGGGCGCCGGCAGTTGGCCCGACATACGAGCTCGAGATCTGGAGGGTCAAGATCAAGCCTTCGGGTGACATCCCCTGGATCACTGAGGAGTGGGGACAGATCCCGTTCGAGATGGAAGTGCTGAAAGACGCGGAGAACCACCCCAGCGAGCCGTGGTTCATCCTGATTGACAAGACGACCAACGAGGCGACACAGTCGTAGCGTAGGTCACAACCAACACGTGGAGGGCGTACGATGGAACAGAGTAAGAAACCAGGAGTCAACACACTGGTACCTGACCAGGAGATCGGCGGTCATGTGATACGACCGTGGACTCTGGCACAGGTGATAGAGTTGACCGACGACATCGAGGACACCGCAAAGACGCTAGTCAAGGCCGGGCTGAGTATGGACAAGTTCCAAAAGGACCCGATGTCACTTGTGAAGGTGATTGCTCCTCGCCTTCCCAGGTACATCGGTGTCACGCTCGGTATACCAGAAGATGAGGCGGGTAGTCTCCCGGTAGGCGATGCGACTCTGATTGCTCTGACCATCGTGCGCCAGAATCTCAACCATCTAAAAAACTTGTTCGGCCCGGCGAACCAAGCACTGCGGGAGCTGGCACTCCTGATGACACTGAGTGGCAACTCGTCCGGGCCGTCGAAGGACTCATCGCCAGAGGACACAACGAGCGAGCCGTCATCCACGAGTACGGACTTGACAAGCTAGAGGCATACTTTATGGCTTCACAGGAGAACCTTCGCACCGAAGCACTGCGTGTTGCGACCGCCCTCCACGCGCCAGATAAGCTGAGGAGCGGGGGTTCTCCCCAGCCACCCCAGAGCGGTAAGGAAAAGATCGCCAAGCTCGCGGAACTAGGGAAAGGTAAGTAACTATGCCCGCCGACATTGCCGAACTGATCATACAACTGCGTGCCGACATCAGTGACCTCAAGACGAAGATGGGGACGGCTGAGAAGCAGACCACGGGCTTTGCGAAGCGAGCAGGTGGGGCGCTCGACTCATTGAAGCAGAACTGGCTCGGTCTGACAGCCGCCACCGCTGGGTTCGTCATCGTCGCGCGTCGCTCGTTCCAGGCGTTCGCTGGGTTCGAGAACAAGATGCGCGAGACGAACACGCTGATGGGTCAGTCGGAGAAACAGTTTGCAGAGATGACAGAGGCAGTGCGGCAGATGTCAACGGCCCTGCCCCAGACCTCGACAGAGTTGGCGACAGCCTTGTACGACATCGTGTCGGCTGGTGTCGATGCGAGCAACGCTCTTGCGGTTCTCTACCGTTCGGCACAAGCGGCGACTGCTGGT
>Ga0272441_10002083_pt1 | contig 41398 bp, 34 predicted proteins | sample SSMProp6N_FD_193582 | JGI IMG/M metagenome (GOLD analysis project Ga0272441, IMG submission 193582) | Marine sediment archaeal communities from Little Sippewissett salt marsh, Falmouth, MA, United States - SSM-Prop-6N | ecosystem: Environmental > Aquatic > Marine > Wetlands > Sediment ...
GCGATGTAATCGGCCGAATCGATCAGATAGGTCGATTGAATCGGGGTCTGGCCGAAGCGCAGGTGCGAAATGGTGATGCCGCCGGATTTCTTGGAGTCGTAGGCGAAATAGGCCTGGGCATACATGTCGGTGTTGTCACCGATGATCTTGATGGCGCTCTTGTTGGCCCCGACCGTTCCGTCGGCCCCCAGTCCCCAGAACTTGCACTGCACGGTCCCGGAGGGCGCCACATCGAAGCCGGTCTTAACCTCCAGCGAGGTGTGGGTCACATCGTCGACGATCCCGACCGTAAAATGATTTTTCGGTTCGGCCGCCGCCATGTTGTCGAAGATCGCCTTGACCATGCTCGGGTTGAATTCTTTCGAACCGAGTCCGTAGCGGCCGCCCAGGATCTTCGGAGTTTCGCTGCGTTCCATGTAGGCCGTACAGATATCGGTGTAGAGTGGATCGCCTAACGCACCCGGTTCCTTGGTGCGATCCAGCACCGTTATTTTCTTGACGCCTGCGGGCATCACGGCAAACAGGTTCTCGACCGAGAAGGGCCGGTAGAGTCGCACTTTCACCAGCCCGATTTTTTGTCCTTGCTTGACGAGATAGTTGACGACCTCCTCGATCGTCTCGCAGGAGGATCCCATAGACACGACGACCTGCTCGGCGGCGGGATCGCCGATGTAGTCGAAGAGTTTGTACTGTCGGCCGGTCAGTTCACCGACTTTCTTCATGTAGTCCGCGACGATGCCGGCAAGCTTGAGATAGTAGGAATTGGCGGCTTCCCTGCCCTGGAAATAGATGTCCGGATTCTGGGCGGTCCCTCTCAGCTCCGGTCTTTCCGGATTGGTGCCACGCGCCCGAAACCGCGCCACCGCCTCTCGATTGACCAGGCGGGCCATGTCCTCGTAGTCGATCAGTTCGATTTTCTGGATTTCGTGAGACGTGCGGAATCCGTCAAAGAAGTGTAGAAAAGGAACGCTGGCCTCGATGGCCGCCAGGTGGGCCACCAACCCGAGGTCCATGACCTCCTGCACCGATGCCGATGCCAGCAGGGCAAAGCCGGTCTGGCGGACCGCCATGACGTCCTGGTGATCGCCGAAGATGGACAGGGCGTGGGCGGCAATGGCCCGTGCGGTCACGTGCATGACACCCGGCAGCAGCTCGCCGGACATCTTGTACATGTTGGGAATCATCAGCAGCAGTCCCTGCGAGGCCGTGAAGGTACTGGTCAGCGCACCGGCAGCCAGGCTGCCGTGGACGGCCGCTGCGGCACCGGCTTCAGATTGCATCTGCCTTACCGTCATGCTCTGATCGAAAATGTTCTTACGGCCGGCGGCAGCCCACTCATCGGCGATCTCACCGATCGGCGAGGAGGGGGTTATCGGATAGATCGTTGCCACATCGCTCATGGCATACGCCACATGCGCCGCGGCGGTGTTGCCGTCGATCGTCTTCATTTGCTTTGCCATAGAGGTACTCCTTTGTGATGGGTATATTTTATAATGGAAAAACTTACAGGTCGATGATGGCGCCCGAGCCTGCCAATAGGAGGATTTGAGTCAAAGTTTTATGTTTAGGTCAATGGCTCACGGTTTGTAAAGTGATAGTTTATGAAAACAAGTCATTAAATAATTTTAATTCATTACAGTAGGTTTTCGAAAAAATCGTTCCCCTTGTCGTCCACGATGATAAAGGCCGGGAAATCCTTGACCGTTATCTGGTAAATGGCCTCCATACCCAGCTCGGGATAAGCGAGGACTTCAACGGCGGTGATACACTCTTTGCCCAACCGGGCCGCAGGGCCCCCGATCGAGCCCAGGTAGAAGCCACCGTACTTCTTGCAGGCCTCCGTCACGGATTTGGACCGATTGCCCTTGGCAAGCATCACCAAGGAAGCCCCCTGTTCCTGGAACACCGGCACGTAAGAATCCATGCGACCGGCGGTGGTCGGTCCGAAGGAACCCGATGCGTAACCCGGCGGCGTCTTGGCCGGGCCGGCATAGTAAATGATGCGCTCCTTCACGTACTGCGGCAGCCCCTCCCCTTTTTGAAGCCGTTCGTTCAGCCGCGCATGCGCGATATCCCGGGCCACCACGATCCTGCCGGTCAGAAGCAGCCGTGTCGCCACGGGGTAGCGGCTCAAATCGGCCCGGATCTCGTCCATGGGGCGGTCCAGATCGATCCGCACCGCATCGGCGACAGCTGCGGCGGGTTCCGGAAGGTATTGCGCCGGGTCTGTCTCCAACCGCTCGAGATATATACCCTCATCGGTTATCTTGGCTTTGACGTTGCGGTCGGCGCTGCAGCTGACCCCCAGGCCGATGGGACAGGAGGCACCGTGCCGCGGCAGGCGAACGACGCGCACGTCATGGCAGAAGTATTTGCCGCCGAACTGGGCCCCGATGCCCAGCTCACGCGACAATTGCAGCAGCTGCGCCTCGAGCGCCACGTCACGAAAAGCATTTCCGGTGGGGCTGCCGGCTGTTGGCAGACCGTCCAGGTAACCGGCTGAGGCCAGCTTGACGGTCTTCAAATTGGCCTCGGCCGAGGTTCCTCCGACCACGAAAGCCAAGTGATAAGGCGGACAGGCGGCCGTGCCGAGCGACTTCATCTTGGTATGCAGAAAATCGACCAGTTTCTCCGGGGTCAGCGTCGCCTTGGTCTCCTGGTAGAGATAGGTCTTGTTGGCCGAACCGCCGCCTTTGGCAATGAACAGGAATTTGTAAGCCTTTCCCGCAACGGCGTACAGGTCGATCTGGGCCGGCAGGTTGCAGCCGGTGTTTTTCTCTTCGTACATGCTGAGTGGCGCATTCTGGGAGTAGCGCAGGTTATTGCGGGTATACGCGTTAAAAACCCCCTCCGAAAGGGCCCGCTCATCATCGCCGCCGGTCCAGACCTGTTGCCCTTTTTTTCCGATAATGACCGCGGTACCGGTATCCTGACACATGGGAAAGATGCCGTCGGCGGATATCACGGCATTTTTAATCATTTCCAAAGCCACGTAGCAGTCGTTGTCCGACGCTTCGGGGTCATTCAGAATCTTTGCCAGCAGCCTCATGTGAGATGGTCGCAGTCGGTGGGCCACATCGGCAAAGGCCTGTTCGGCCAGCAACGTCAACCCGGCCGGTATTATTTTCAGCATTTCCTTGCCGTCGAAAATCGCGGCGGCGACGTGATCGGTTGTCAACCGCCGGTACTCGGTGGTGTCTTCAGCTATTGGAAACATCTCCTGATAGATAAATTCCGACATCGTTGATCCTCCTTCGACCGGTGAGCGTTATGTCTTAGCTCGGATTATCTAAAAACATGCCCGCCCACTGTCAAGGATAATCGGACGGATCAATTAGGGGTTGTCCTTTTTTGTCCGAATCGTTAATATCGGCCTTGCGGATACAAAAGGGTTTTCGAGCGACACACTTCGGAGGGCCGATGATTGTTGCGGGGCTGACAGGCGGAATCGGGACCGGGAAATCGACGGTTGCCGCCGTTTTCGCCGAAGCCGGGGCCGTGATCATCGATGCGGACCAAATAGCCCGGGATGTGGTCGCGAAGGGCCGGCCCGCCTGGTGTCGGATCGTGGCCCATTTCGGCAGGAACGTCCTGTTGCCGGACGGCGACATCGACCGCAAAAAGCTTGGTGCGATCATTTTCAACGACCCGCGTCAGAAGGTGCATCTCGATCGAATCGTCCACCCGCACGTTATTGCGGAAACCGGGCAGCAGCTCAAAGAAATCGAAAGAATCCAACCGCAGGCCGTCGTGATTCTGGATGTGCCGCTGCTGATCGAAGCGGGCATGGACCGCGACCTGGATGAAGTAATTGTGGTGTATACTCCAGAGGCCGTTCAGCTCAAGCGTCTGATGCACAGAGATCGGCTCACAGCGGCAGAAGGCCTGTCCCGCATCCGTTCACAGATGCCGATCGAAGAGAAAAAGATGCGCGCTACGGTTGTCATCGACAACAGCGCCTCCCCGGCCGTCACCCGCAAACGGGCACTTGAAGTGTTTGCTGATCTTCAGCGAAGGTCCTGCCGCTCGTAACCGCACCAACCGTTCGGTGGACGCCGCAACCCGGGCCACCGGCTCCACGAAGAAAAACTTTACGGTTGCCAAACAAGGGTATCCGCCCTATTTTTATTCGTATTTCGGCACGATTTCAACGCATCCAGGAGGTATGCACATGCAAAAAACAGCGGCATTACCGACGGTCGGCAACCTGAAAAAAATTACCCTCACGATCGAGGCGGGAACTTCTGCGAACAAGATGGACATCACTGCCCGGCCGCAATCCATGACATTCGTCTACGGCCTGGGAACCACCGGCCTGAGTCCTTTTGAATACGCCCTGGCCGATAAATCGACGGGAGACGTGGTCCTGGTCAGCATTAGGCCCGGTGAACTGGCCCGGACGTTCGGGCACCTTCAGCCGCCTTTCGCGACCAAACCGGATGACACGGCCGAAGTCCATCTGAGGGTGCGCGTCGATAAAATCATACCGGCCGAGGGTCGCGAAATCATCAGTGCAATGGCCGCGGCGGCCGAGTGTGGATGTGATTGCGGGTGTGGCGGTAAACACGGCGTTTGTTGACGGGAATCGGCATGAATCAAGTTCTCTCCGACAGTCGTCTGGCCAACTTAGGGGCACAGGCGATCCTCGAAAGGTTCAACGCGTTTCATTCCTCATTCAAGGACATCACCCGGCGCGCCGCGGAGCGGTTCCTCAACCGGGATTGGCATGGACTCCAAGACGATGCGACAAAACGGTTGGATCTTTACCGTCAGACGGCGGACGCGATTGAGGACATCATCCGGCGGCTGCTCGGAGACCGCGTCAAAGACAAACTGACTTGGGCCGGCATGAAAGCGGTCTACTCAGGGCGTATCTTTCATCAGGATGATCGCGAACTGGCGGAAACCTTCTTCAATTCCATTACCCGACGCATATTTTCCACGGTCGGTGTCGACCCACGGATCGAATTTGTCGATTCCGATTTCGACACTCCGCCTGCGCCGTCGATCCCCGAGTTGGGCCGACGTTATTCACCGGACGCTGACCCTGTCGAGTCGATACGCGCCATCTTGGAAGACAGCGGTTTCGGATCGAAGCTCAAGGATCCCGCTGGTCAAGCGGCTGCGGTCGCACGCCGCATGCGATCTCTGCTCGCGGCCCGGGGCACGGATGTCCTTGTCGAACGCATCGACATGGTCGGCAGCATCTTCTTCCGCAACAAAGAAGCCTATCTTGTCGGCCGCATCGTCACGGCATCCGACACCCTGCCGCTGGCGATCGCACTGCACCACCCGCCGGCGGGCATCGTTGTCGATGCGGTGCTTCTGGACGAAGACAGTCTCAGCATTCTGTTCTCCTTCACGCGCTCCTATTTTCTCGTCTGCACCGAACGGCCTTACCATTTAGTGCATTTTCTCAAAAGCATCATCCCGCAAAAGCGCACAGCCGAGCTCTACACCGCGATCGGCTACAACAAGCACGGCAAAACCGAACTTTACCGCGACATTGTCAGTTACACCCTTGAGTGCACCAATGAACAGTTCGAATTTTCTCCGGGCCAGCGCGGCATGGTCATGATCGTCTTCAATATGGCGCAGGATGATCTGGTGATCAAATTGATCCGGGACCGATTCCGCAATCCGAAAAGCACCACGCGGCGCGCTGTGGTGGAAAAATACGATCTCGTGTTCAAACACGATCGCGCCGGTCGACTGGTTGAAGCCCATGCTTTCGAATACCTGAAGTTCGACCGTTGCTGGTTTTCTGACGAACTGCTCGATGAACTGCTGCGGGAAGCTGCCGAAACGGTTGAGGTCGTTCAGGACGAGGTCATTCTCCGGCATGCCTACGTGGAACGCCGGGTCACTCCTTTGGACATTTACCTGCCGGAAGCCGAGCCCTCGGCAGCGACCTCTGCGGTCATCGACTACGGCAATGCCATTAAAGATCTGGCCGTCAGCAACATTTTCCCGGGTGACATGCTGCTCAAGAATTTCGGGGTGACGCGCCACCGGCGGGTGGTTTTCTACGACTACGATGAACTGTGTCCGCTGATCGACTGTCATTTCAGAAAAATGCCCCCACCGCGCACCACTGAAGATGAGCTGGAGAGCGACCCGTGGTTTTTTGTCGATGAAAACGACGTCTTCCCCGAAGAGTTCCCGCGCTTTCTGGGCCTGGCTCCTCATTTACAGCAGGTTTTTACGGAACACCATTCCGATCTCTTCGGCGTAGAATTCTGGCAAAAGGCCCAAGCGGCCATCCGTGGTGGAGAAATCATCCGTGTCCTGCCATACCTGCCGCAACATCGCCTGCCGTAATTGCTCCAAAGGGAAGCGATAGCGGAGGGTGTTCTCCGACCGGATCGGCGTCAAGGCGCCCGTCAAAATGGTTTTCTTAGAGTTGAGTATATTCCACCAATCGGCAACCGCACAATCTGCCGCCCCAGGGCATTGCCGAATTGACGAACGGCATGCACTCAAGTTTGTCTTTACATTGGTGAAAAAATACCTAAGGATAAGTCAAATTTTAATAATGGGAGGTTCAGATGAACACACAAAACGCCGTCGCCGGAATCGAGGTCACGGGGCCCGTGTCCGCCGAGTTTTCCCAAATTCTCACTCCGGAGGCTCTGGCCTTTGTCGGAGGCCTGGCCCGCAAGTTCGACACCCGGCGTAAAGAACTGCTCGACCGTCGCCAACAGGTCCAGGCCGATATCAATGCCGGAAAACGTCCAGACTTTTTGCCGGAAACACGGCCCATTCGCGAAGGTGACTGGAAAATCGAACCGGTCCCCGACGATCTGAAAAATCGCCGGACCGAAATCACCGGCCCTGTCGACCGCAAAATGGTCATCAACGCCCTCAACTCCGGGGCCTCGACTTATATGGCCGATTTCGAGGATTCCCACGCCCCAACCTGGGACGGCACCATCCAGGGGCAGATCAACCTCAGGGACGCGGTCGCCGGCTCCATCGAGTTCCGGAGTCCGGAAGGAAAATCCTACCGCCTGGCCGATCGCATCGCCACCCTCATCGTGCGTCCCCGGGGCTGGCATCTGGTGGAAAAACACGTCCTCGTCGACGGCCGGCCGGTTTCCGGCAGTCTCTTCGATTTCGGCCTCTTCTTCTTCCATAACGCCCGCGCGCAATTGTCGAAGGGCAGCGGTCCCTATTTCTACCTGCCCAAAATGGAGAGTCACCTGGAAGCGCGGCTGTGGAACGATGTCTTCATCCACGCCCAGCAACAACTCGATATCCCCAGAGGAACCATCAAGGCCACGGTCCTGATCGAAACCATCCTGGCGGCCTTCGAAATGGACGAAATCCTGTATGAACTGCGGGAACACGCCGCCGGTCTGAACTGCGGCCGCTGGGATTACATCTTCAGCTTTATCAAGCGCTTCCGGAATGTCCCGGAATATATCTTTCCGGATCGGGCTCAGATCACCATGACGCGGCACTGCATGCACGCCTATTCGCTGCTGGCGATAAAGACCTGCCACCGCCGTGGGGCTCATGCAATGGGCGGCATGGCCGCCCAGATTCCAATCAAAAATGACCCGGCTCAAAACCAGGCCGCCTTGCAAAGAGTCCGCGAGGACAAAACCCGCGAGGCCACCGACGGCCACGACGGAACCTGGGTGGCCCATCCCGGCCTGGTGCAGATTGCCCGCGAAGAGTTCGACAAGGCCATGCCGGCGCCGAATCAGATCGATAAACTGCGCGAGGACGTGAACGTCACTGCAGCCGACCTTTTGCGGCTGCCCTCTGGAACGATTACCGAAGAGGGTCTGCGCACCAACGTGAGCGTCGGCATCCAGTACATGGCCAATTGGCTCAGTGGGTTGGGGTGTGTCCCACTCTACAATTTGATGGAGGACGCCGCCACGGCCGAAATTTCCCGCACCCAGGTCTGGCAGTGGGCCCATCACCCGCGTGGAGTTCTGAGCGACGGACGCAAGGTCGATCTGGAAATGGTCCGCAGGGTCATAAAGGAAGAAATGGCGAACATCAGGGCCGAAGTCGGCGACAAACTGTTCGAAACGGTCCGATACGATTTGGCGGCCCGACTCTTCGATGAGATCATCGCCAACGACGAGCTGGAAGAATTTCTGACCCTGAGGGCCTACGACTATATCGATTGAGCGGTTTAATGCACGGGTCATCGCAATGGGTTATTTAGGCTTTAAGATAAAGTTTTGGGCAAGGCCAGAGGGAGAAGGTTGTATTGTAATACGCCGACGACCGATAACGCAGTCCAAAATCTTTATCTTAAAGCCTATAGTTGAAGGGGAGTAGCCGCTGCGAGAGGGACGGCTTTCAGCCCATAAAAGATCATCCATAGCCCATGGTTTTTTTTACAAATGGATATTTTAACCGCGTCTGAGGAGGAAAAATGAAAACAGTCGAAGAAACCGCAGCCGAAATATGTGATCGGCTTTCCTGCCACGAAATATTTCCCGACGAGGTGAGCGATCTTGCAGAGAGTTGGGAGAAAGACCCCCGCTGGAAGGGAATCATCCGACCGTACAAACCGGAAGAGGTGCTGAGGCTGCGCGGAACACTGCACGTCAGCCACACGTTTGCCGAAGTCGGTGCCAAAAGACTCTGGTACCTTCTGAACACCGAAGAGTATGTCCCCGCCCTCGGAGCGCTGACCGGAAATCAGGCTGTCCAGCAGGTAGAGGCCGGTTTGAAGGCGATCTATCTGAGCGGCTGGCAGGTGGCGGCCGATGCCAATCTGGCCGGAGAAATGTATCCCGATCAGAGCCTCTATCCCTCCAACAGCGTGCCGGCTGTGGTCCAGCGGATCAACAACGCGCTGCGTCGGGCCGATCAGATACAGGTACTCGACTGCCGCAAAAAAGGACCTTACTGGTATGCGCCGATCGTGGCCGATGCGGAGGCCGGATTCGGCGGACCCCTGAATGCCTTCGAACTGATGAAAATGATGATCGCGGCCGGCGCAGCCGGGGTCCATTTCGAAGATCAGCTGGCTTCGGCCAAAAAATGCGGCCACCTCGGCGGCAAGGTTCTGGTCCCGACCCAGGAATTCATCGCCAAATTGATCGCCGCGCGGCTGGCGGCGGATATCTGCGGTGTGCCGACGGTGCTGGTTGCCCGCACCGATGCCGATGCCGCCCGGCTGGTAACCAGTGATATCGACGAGCGGGACAGGTCGTTCCTCCTCGATCAGCCACGCTCCGCCGAGGGGTTTTTCTACGTCAAAAACGGTGTGGAAGCCGCCATTGCACGCGGACAGGCTTACGCCCCGTACGCGGACATGGTCTGGTGCGAGACCTCGACTCCCGACCTCCAACAGGCCCGCAAATTTGCCGAGGGAATCCATGCCGAACATCCGGGCAAACTGCTGGCGTATAACTGCTCGCCGTCGTTCAACTGGAAAGCCAAGCTGGACAACGCCACCATCGCCAAATTCCAGCGGGAACTGGCAGCCATGGGCTATAAGTTCCAGTTCGTCACCTTGGCCGGCTTCCACGCCCTCAACATGGGAATGTTCGACCTGGCCTTGAGCTACCGTAAGGAAGGGATGCTCGCCTACTCGCGTTTCCAGCAGGAGGAGTTCAAGCATGGAACGGAGGACGGCTACATGGCGACCACTCATCAGAAGTTCGTTGGCACCGGATATTTCGATCGCGTAATGAATGCCGTCAGCGAGGGAGAGACATCGGTGGGCGCACTTTCCGGCTCCACTGAGGAACAACAGTTCTGAAGTAGCCGAAGGCGCATAGGCCTTGAGTTCTCATCGAATGATCGCCACTACCGATACGGCTCACCGGCGGGTAAGCTTCCACATCGAGCGCCAACCGGGATCGGTAATTTTTAACACGAAAATAGATGAAATCGGCGACATCCTTCAACTGGCAAACGGGCTCAACGGGCCAAACCTGCTAAACCTGACAAAGGCCCGCGCCTCCGCTCGGATAAACTGATGAACTATCTCGCACATGCCTATCTTGCCGAGTCTTCGGATGAGTTTTTGATCGGCAGTATTATGGGTGATTTTGTCAAAGGCCCGGTCGATGATCTTTTCAATCCCCAAATCGCCAATGGCGTCCTTTTCCACCGGCGTGTCGACGCCTTTGCCGACAACCATGCCATGAGCCGGGCCAGCCGCAACTTGTTCAGTCCTCGGTGCCGCCGTTACGCCGGCGTCATCCTGGATATCTGTTACGATCACTTTCTGTCCAAAAACTGGTCTGTTTACACGGACTCTGACCTGTCCGAATTCATCACGCGGGTCTATGAGACCCTGAAGCGCTACCATGACATTCTGCCTGCCAGACTGCAGTTGGTGTTGCCGCGAATGGTGCGGCAAAACTGGCTGAGCTGCTACCGTACCCTGAGCGGCGTCGACATTACTCTGGGCCGGATCGCCAAGCGCATCCATCGCGAAAACACCCTTGACGATTCGATCGGGGAAATCAGAAAAAATTACGGACAGCTCGAACGCAATTTCCATGTGTTCTTCCCGGACCTGGTCGACTTCGCGAAATCTTTTCCGGTGTGAGAAAAATTTAAAATCCGGTTACCCGGCGAAGTCTATCGTTTTTTTATTTTCACCGAGAATGGCTGATTGGATATGCACAACTGATCGTCAGGGCAGGACGTCTTGATCCAACACGAGGACAGGCGCATGGTTTCGATGGACTAAATCAGGTAGTGCTTCAGCTTGTTCAGGTCCGTGTCTGCGGGTTCATTCAAAATTGCGCCGACCTGGATCTCGCCGTCCACTTCCACCATGCGGCGGGCGTCACATTGAAAGTCGAGCTGTTCACCGGTTTGGGGAAGCTTGAAAGACAGGTTGAAGCGATCCAGTTCCCGCAGAAAGGCCTCTTTGATTTTCGATCCCTTCGGATAGGTGACAAAAACACCTCCCATGGCAATATCGGTGATTACACAGGGAAATGAATCGCTGTGGCCGTCGATGTCCATGGTCGTGGTCGCCGGGAGGGTAATCTTGCTTCTCTGATGGCCCCGGCGGTCGGAACCGGTTTCATGAGGCAACAGATAGCGCTGCGCTTCGAGGTAATCGAGAATGATCTTGTCCAGCAGGGACGCGACTGTACGCCTTTCTTTCTTGGCAGCCCGCTTAAGTGCTTCGCGGACGAGGATACTCATTCGAATGCTGTAAACGATGTCTTTTTTCATGTTATTATTGTATAAATATTGTATTACAATGTCAACGAAATTTATATATACTGGATAAAATCGTTGCACGTGGACAAAATTTAAGTTGTTCTTGACCTGAAAGAGCCGGTGTGGTTCTTTAAACCATTGTATATTCCGCCCCCAGGAAGCAACCTATCGATTCATATGTAAATATGAGAAAAACCCGCCGGTGCCGGCGATCGCAGTTTGCGGGAATTCATCGCCGACACCCTTAAAAACAAGGCTGGGACCGGAGAAAAAAGAAACAACTAAAGGAGGAGATCATCGTGACAACTGCAGATTTCAAGGCAATGGTCGTCAATGAGAAAGGGGACAAGACATTTAATCGCCCTATTACACGCAAGTCCTTTGATGATCTGCCCGAAGGGGATGTCCTGGTCAAGGTCCGATACTCATCACTCAACTACAAAGATGCGCTTTCGGCCACAGGCAACCGGGGCGTCACCAAAAATTTTCCGCATACCCCAGGCATCGATGCAGCCGGAAGCGTGGCGGAGAGCCGAAGCCCGCAATTTAAATCCGGTGATGAGGTGATCGTCACCGGTTACGATCTTGGGATGAACACCTCCGGCGGTTTTGCCGAGTTCATCCGCGTGCCGTCCGGCTGGATCGTTCCGCGTCCGTCGTCCCTCAGTCTGAAGGAAAGCATGATTTACGGGACCGCCGGCTTTACGGCGGCTCTGTCGATTTACGAACTGATCGATCACGGTCTCGAGACGCAACAGGGCGCTGTTCTGGTCACCGGCGCCACCGGCGGTGTCGGCAGCCTGGCCGTTTCGATCCTTTCGAAAATCGGCTTTCGCGTCACGGCCGTCAGCGGTAAGGCGGACCGAAAGGCGTTTCTCGAAGATCTGGGGGCCACTGAGGTCATCAGCCGCGAAGAAGCTGCCGACACATCTGGTCGCCCCCTGCTGAAAGGCCGCTGGGCGGGAGTTGTCGACACGGTGGGGGGCGACATTTTGGCGACGGCCATCAAAGCGACCCAGTACGGTGGGTCCATTGCCTGTTGCGGACTGGTGGCCTCTCCCGAATTGAATACAACGGTCTTTCCGTTTATCTTGCGCAAGGTCAACCTGCTGGGCATCGATTCGGTGGCCTGTCCAATGGATCTTCGTTTGAGAATCTGGCAAAAACTCGCTGCCGACTGGAAACCGGAACACCTCGATGACCTGTGCAAGACCGTCTCCCTCGAAGAGGCCGACCCACTGATCGATACGATACTCAAGGGGCAGCTGAGCGGCAGAGTGGTGATTGATCTTGCCCGTTGAGAAGAAGAGACCGGGTATGGAAAATAAGTCTGAAAACAATGCAATCGCCGAGAAGATCATTTCTGAGGATCGTCCACCTGAGACGGCTGCGCCCTTACCCGACGGCAGCATTGAAGCCGCTTCCGGCGGCGGGAAAAAGGCAAGCACAAAAAGTGCGGTGCCGACAACTGCTGATCCGCCACCCCAAAAACCAGCCGCCGCAGCCGAAGAAAAGACGCCGAGCGAAGCCGCCGGTGTCGGCCGGTCCAGCGATTCGGAAAAACGGGATGTCCCACGTCTGGGCGACGGGTCGAACCTCGACATCATCCTCGACATTCCACTGGAAGTCACGGTCGAGCTCGGACGGACGAAAATGCCGATTCGTGATCTGCTCCAATTGGGGCCCGGATCGGCGGTTCCGCTGTCTCGTCTGGAAGGCGAACCGGTGGATATACTGGCCAACAACAAGCTGATTGCCCGGGGGGTGGTTTTGGTCAAGGATGATAAATACGGCATCCGCATTACTGAAATAACAGGCCGCTTGGAACGGCTGCGCGGCCTGCGTTAGTTTCCGTCCATAAATGAGCAATTTCTGGATCGGAAACTTATCAATCACACCAATGAGACCGGGAATGGGCACGAGGGAGGTGACAAACGCCGCCTCGCTCGTGATGGGTAAATTTCGCGATAACGAAAGCCGCAGACTCAGGGCCGCACGGCACGAACCGCGCCGCAGGCGTAAATATCGTGGTGAAGTCGCTTGAAACCCTTTTCCCGGATCGAGGTCACGATAAGAGCTTCCTTTTTGTAGCCCTTTGCAAATACCTCCGCAGTCCAGTACCAGGGAGCGCTCTGGCCCGGAAAATAGGGGGGCGTCTTGTAGAGTTCGGCCAGTTCGCTGCCGAAGGGTAGGCGCCAGTCGCGATACCCACCGGCGGCCAGTGAGCTGATATAGGTGCGGGCGGCGTTAAAATCCTGGCATTCACCGAGGTCGGCGTTTGAGTCGAGCAGGCTCCAGGTCAGCCCGGTCTTGGTGTCGGTAAAGGTGTCGTTTTCGTTGACGACGTATCGGGTACCGGACTGACGGATCTGCGCAGCGATTTTCCTTTTCTCGGCCTGAATCCGGTTTCTTTCCTGCGCCAGTTCCACCTGCTGGCGTCTGCGTTGCTCTTCAATGCGTTTTTGGTAGAGTGTTCGGTTTTCATTCTGGAGCTGGGACAGCAGCAACCGGGCACTTTTGTCGAACCTCCCGGATGGATTCAAACGAATATAGTGTCCGATGTAATTGATTCTGTCAGGCAGGCTGTACTGGCTGTTCTGACTGTAGGCGGCCGCTGTCTGCCATTCACGGCTTTCTCTGAGGTTGCGGTCGAGTCGGGCAATATTGTCTCTGATCCGGGCTGCTTGGGTTGAATCGGGATTTCCGTCAAGGTAGGCTGCCAGAACATTTTTGGCCGATTCAAACTTGTTGCCGAGCCGCTTCACGGTATCCATCAATTCCGCGACATCGCGTTTGTCTTCCATTACGGCTTTTAAGTTGTCGATTTCGGTGGTGCGGTAATTCTTGGGGAAGTAGTTGAGAAAATTGTCGCAAAGCAGAATACAATTATCCCAATTGCCGGCCTGGTCGCACTGCGGCATGGTTTTCATCAGGTGTCCGTAGTACTCTTCACTCATATCAGCCACCAAGGCCTCGACCTGGGTGCGGTGCCGACCGTTTGGATGTTTCAGCAGATACCCGAGGTAAGCCTCGATCCGATTTTTGGAATCGAGCCGGGCGGCATCCTTGAGGCGGGCGTAATCGACATTATCGATCAGGGTCGGTATCTCGGAAAGTTTCAGCTGAATTGAAGTGGCGTGCGGACTGTTGGGATATTTTTCGATATACTGGTTATACAAGGCTGAGGCCACGGCTTCATAGTTGGCGTCTATGGCAAGCTTCTCCACCGCTGCGGTTACAGAATCATAGCTCTGCAGCTCGACCGTTTGATTGATTTCGCGAATCTTTGACCGCGCCGCCGTGAGGTATGTGCTTTCGGCATGGGAATCGATGAAATACTGGAGCAAGACTTTCTGGTCTTCGGGGTCCTCAATGGCGTTGACCCGCTCGAGAATGGCCTGGTATTCTTTTGATATCTGCCGCGTTTTAAGGTAACGGACACCGTAGGTGCCGACCGTCGCAAGCAACAGCAGGGCCAGCAGCGCGGCGGCCGCCATTTTCAGTGACCATCTTTTCGATGTCTGCTGCGCCTCCCGCAGGGCTTTATAGCGGTCGTTGGACTTGATGTTGAGCACCGATGCCGCCGCGGCCGGTGCCACCATATTTTTACCTTTTTTGTCGTTTCTCAGCCTGAGAGCTTCCGTGAAAATCTCCACCAGCGGCTGATTGATCTCGTTTTTGTTGCGGCCGGCCGCATCCAGCAGGACAATTTCAGAATCGTCCCAGCTGATGATCTCATAAGCTGCCGCCTTGTTTTTCATGCTGCCCGACTCGGCGGCGATCAGATCTCCGTCCAGCAGATGGAGATAACCCACTGCGCCGGCCGTTCTGATTTCAACGGTGCAGGTGAGCCTTTCGAACTGGGCCATGTATAAAAAAGAGGGCAGACTGATGCCCTGCACCATTCCGCCGTCCCGGTCGGAGAGGGCATCGAAAACCTTGTTGTTCAAGATTTTGGTTTTTATGAGTCGTTGATAGTTTTCGACATCCGCGCCGCTCATCTTGTTAGTGCAGTAGCCGAGATGCACGGTGATTTTGCCCGGTTCTTTGTGCCAGGGCCACAGCGCTCCATAATAATACCCCCTTCCGGCCTTGCGCAGATAGAGGGCCTGCTCTTCCCGAATACCGTTTAGGTACTTGAGTGTCGCGCTGAACCGCAGTTTCACCGGCATCGGTTTACCGGCCGGTTTTTTGGCGGCTCCGAAGAAACCTTCCAATTGTTTGCCGAGGGTTTCGATGTCGCGACCTTGGGAAACCGCCTGATAGAGGCTACGGGTGACGTTGTAAGGGGTTTTCTGCATATCGGGCAGGGCATCCAACAATTCCACGAGTGTCAGAAAATCCCGGGTGACACTGAGACTGATCAAGAGATCCGACAGCTCCCTGCTGGTGTTGCCGGTTCCTGTAGTGGTTGTCTGTTCGGTCATGATACCAATTTCTCCTGTGATACGCCGCATACCCAAACTATTCGGGAACGGTGGAAATACCTTTAAGGTCTATATTTTACACGAATTTTCACACCGAATCAAGCATACCTTTTCAAATCCGTTATTGTGGGCTATGGTGAATGGTCGACCGGTCAGCCGGACTGAAACCAGTCGCGAAAACCGCCGTTGCTGAATGTCCGATAAGGCAGGAAGGAATCGAAAATGGAAGTTACCTTTCACGGAGCCGTGCGAGAGGTCACCGGTTCCATGCACGTGTTGACCACCTCAGCTGATCGGGTGATACTCGACTGCGGAATGTTTCAAGGCCGCAGAAAAGAAAGCGAGGCCAAGAACAGAGTTCTGCCCTTCGATCCGCAGATCGTCACCAATGTAGTGCTCTCGCACGCGCACATCGACCACTCGGGACGAATTCCGCTGCTGGTAAAAGACGGGTTCAACGGTCGCGTGGTCTGCACGCGGGCAACGACCTCGGCCTGCACCTACCTGCTGATGGACTCGGCCCACATTCAGGAGTCGGACGCCGATTACCTGAACTACAAATCCGTTCGGGGGTCCCTTAACCAGATGAAGCCCTCAAACCGCAAAAAAATGAACGTCGGCAGCCGGCTCTCGGACGTCAAGAAAGTGCTCAAGAAAAACCGCCACGAACTGGATGCCAGTATCATCAACGACTTTATGGACCAGCTGCATCTGGAAAAAATTCAACCGCTTTACACGAGCGCAGACGCCCAAAATGCATTGGCCAGCTTTGACGGATACCCCTACCGCTACCCGGTTGCGATCGGAAGCAACATGACCTGCTCGTTCTACGATGCCGGGCACATCCTCGGCTCGGCCATCAGCATGATCCGGATTGAGGATAACGGTCGTCCGATCACCGTCTGCTATTCCGGAGACCTCGGCCGCTTCGACAAGCCGATCGTGCGCAATCCAACCTTGAACTTTGAAGAACAGCACCGCGACGTGGACCTGCTGATAGTGGAGAGCACTTACGGTGACCGCTCGCATGAGCCGGTCGAGGCGCTCAAGCCGAAGCTCGAAAAGATCCTGGTCGAGACCCACAACCGCCGGGGGACCGTGCTGATTCCGGCGTTTGCCTTCGGCCGTACCCAGGAACTCCTGTACGTTCTCCACGAGCTCTACGATGAGAAGGCAGTACCGCGCGTCCCGATATATGTGGACAGTCCTCTGGCCGTCAACATCACCCGGGTATTCGGCGAGCATCCCGAAGTGTACGATCGTGATGCACAGGAAGTATTTCTTAAAAACGGCAAGAATCCTTTTTTTTTCGATCAGGTCCATTTTGTCACGTCGGTGGAAGAATCGATGCGGCTCAACCGCGAAAAAAAATCGCACATCGTTCTGGCCGCTAGCGGCATGTGCGAAGCCGGCCGGATTCTGCATCACCTGCGCCATAAAATCCACGATGAAAAAAACACAATTCTGATCGTCGGTTTCATGGCGCAGAACACCCTCGGGCGGCGCATCATCGATCAAGGCACGGCTTATGAACAGTCAGGCAGAAGCGGACCGCCGCCGATTCTGAAGTTTCTCAACAAAGCCTACCCCTTGAAGGCACACGTGAAGAGTCTCGGTGGATTCAGCGCTCATGGAGACAAACAGGAACTCTTGCGGTTCATCAAGGAGTCGAATTTAAACATCAAGCGCATAGCCGTGGTACACGGGGAGGAAGACCAGGCCCTGGCATTTGCCGGCCATCTGCGTCAGGCCGGCTATCCGGTCCTGGTCCCGAAAAGAGGCGAAACCATTCGGCTGTAATCATCAGGAGACACGCTCAGGGGGGCCAAAAAGATGAGTCGGTTTTTGATGGTTGACATCGGCGCTGGAACCATGGACATCCTTTACATCGACAATGAGTCGCCCCAACACTACAAGGCGGTCGTCAAGTCGCCGGTGCAGACGGTGGCCGAAAGGGCGGCCGGTCTGCCTGGAAACCTGGTGGTGACCGGCAGTGAAATGGGCGGCGGTCCGATTACCGAAGTACTGCGGGAACGGGCCGGGCAAGCGCAAGTCGTCATGTCGGATGCGGCCGCCGCCACCCTGAGTCACAGGTCGGAGCGCATCCGCGATTGGGGAATCCAGGTGGTCGACGATGCCGCTGCCGAAGAATTGGCGCAGGACTCTCGGTACACTCACTTGATCCTCGAAGACCTGGAAACCGAAAGGTTGCGGCAGGTCGTCACATCTTTCGGCGTACCGTTTGAGTTCGAGGCCGTCGCGGTCTGTGCTCAGGACCATGGGGTACCGCCGCCGGGAACCTCCCATCTGGTCTACCGACACGAGATCAACTGCACGGTCCTGGAACGCGAACCATTGCCCCACGCCCTGTTCTATCGCGGATCCGAGGTACCCGTTAGCCTCAATCGGCTACGTTCGATTGCGGCCAGCGCCGCAAAACTGCCGACCGATGAGGTTTATGTCATGGACAGCGGCATGGCGGCCATTCTCGGTGCGTCCGTCGATGTGCTGGCCGATTCCAGGGAAAACGTCCTGGTTCTCGACATCGCCACCTCTCACACGGTCGGAGCTGCTCTTTCGGGCGGCGAGTTGGCCGGTTTTTTCGAGTACCACACCCGTGACATTACGCTGAACCGTCTGGAATCCCTGCTGTGTGAGCTGGCCGACGGCAAATTGTCACATGCCGACATATTGAAGGAGGGTGGCCACGGTGCCTATGTGCGCCGCAGTATCGGTTTCGATGCCGTTGACATCATTCTGGCCACCGGACCCAAGCGCCGCCTTGTTGAAACCTCACGACTGCCGATCACATTTGGAGCGCCTTGGGGGGACAACATGATGACCGGAACGGTCGGCCTGCTGGAAGCCCTGCGCCGACACAAGGGCCTCGAGGCGATCGTCTATCTGTAGAGATCCCGGCCGAACGGATCGGCCGATTGATACTGATTGTTTGAAGGTACAGGCAATGGCTTCGGATGCGCCCGCAGAAAAGTTCCTCAAATATGCTCTTCATTCGAGGAAATCGTTCATGACGACAAGATGGCCGATATCCTGTTTTCTTGACAAGCGCTCATGGCCCTGCGGGCCGCCACGGTGAATGAAAATGACGCACCGGAGCTCGGATGAGCGGTTGCGAAAAGCGGCTGACTGTCCGAGTCGCTTACGGGGTCTTGGACCGGACCCAATGCCGATACCGCATGGAAAGCACAACCTCGGGGAATCATCCACCCCTTTAATTTTTTTATCGGACTGGTCCGGGAGTAGAGCTCGTTGGCGGCGAGTTTCAGCCGCTGCTCGAAACCGGTTATCCGGGCGGAGGCGCCCACCTTATTTTCGTTTTAAACCATGGCCCTTGGTTACGTTTTTTGCCGCCTGGTGGTTTCTTAATCTCGTGATGAACTTAACCGTTACGGGTTTGCAGCCGTTTTCCGCCGCTCTTCTCTTACCCTCCTGCGAAATTTTCGTGCTGATGGCGGTGACGGCAGTGGCGGTGCGCTGGGGCATGCCTTATCATGCCGCCTATTATATTCCGGCCATTGCTGTCGTCTTGTTTTTACGCCTCTTTATTTTCGCCGATTTTCTGGTCCCGTTTTATTTAAATCGCAAGTTCAATCTTTATATCGATTCGCTCTACCTGCCGGATCTCGTGCTCCTGCTCTACAAAAGCACGCCGCCAAGTACCTTTTATTCCGCCCTTATCCTGCTGGCAGCGCTCGTCATCCTTCTGTGCCTGGGGCTTCACAAGTCCCTCGCCGTCATCCACGGCTTCTTTCGACATCCCCATGGAAGGAGGATTTTTTGGGGCACGGCCGGACTGTTGTTTTTCGTCAGCGCCGGATATCACCATCTCGTGAACGGAAAAACCGTCACCGCCGGTATGTTCGCAGGCATGCAACGCGTGGCTGAAGAAATCCGTTTCATTCTGGATATCGGAACCTACCGTCGCCGGATCCTCAACGAAGTGCAGCAAACCGGGATGGATGGTGTCGACCCATCCAGCGCAATAAAAGGCTTGAAAGGCAATGATGTCTACCTGTTTTTCATCGAGTCCTATGGACACACCGTCTTCGGGAATCCGGAGCATCTTAATCTTTTCAAACCGATGCTGCGCCGCTTCGAGCACGACCTGTCAGCTGCCGGGTTTGAGGTCGTTTCGAATTTCGTCGACTCACCGTCTTACGGCGGCACGTCATGGTTAGCGCATGCGACTGCTGTCAGTGGACTTCATATCGACAACCAGGTACGGTACCAATTCCTGCTGACATCAACGATCCGGACCGCCATCGAAAGATTCAATACCGCCGGTTACCGTACCGTTTGCGTCATGCCCGGCACGATCCGGCCATGGCCGGAAGGTACCTTCTTCGGTTACAGCCAGATCTACACCCAACCGGCCTTCGGTTACCGCGGGCCCGGTTTCGGCTGGTCTGCCATGCCGGACCAGTTCGTCCTCGATTTCGTCCGGCGCCGGGAAATAGAGAATCGGCGCCGGCCGCTTTTTATCGAAATCGTCCTGGGCAACAGTCATGCGCCCTTTCATGTCCTGCCCCCCTTCCTCGCTGACTGGTCCCGGATCGGCGACGGTACAGTTTATCAAGACCTCGATCCGCTTTTCTTTCCGGTTACCTGGTCCGACATGACCCATGCCGCCGAAGCTTACATCGCCGCCCTGACTTATGATTTCAAGGTCATCCAGCGATTTGTCGAACAATTTGTAAAAGACGATGCACTGGTCATCCTCATGGGCGATCATCAACCGAACGTCCAAATTACCGGGCCCGGACGTCCGTGGTCCGTGCCCGTGCATGTCATCAGTCGCAACCACGCATTTCTCGAACCGTTCCGCCGGCGTCACTATTCCCCCGGTGTCTTTCCATCTCAGCCCCTGCCGCACGACAGGATGGCGCATGTGCTGACCAACCTTTTTGCGGATTTCAGCCCGCTGCCAGTCCCCGATTGACGCTGCACCGCACGGCCGAATCCACAATGGACTTGGAAATTCTTTACAAACTGTCTTTTTGCATTATTTTTTGATTCCAAATGGATGAGTAATGCAGCGGAAACTCGAGCGAATCATTGGATTCCGCAACACTGAAACCAAACAAGCCTCAAGGCTTGACGACATAAAGGTGACACAATGAGCGAAATAGACAACACGACCAAAAAAACCGGTGATACGGTCAACGAGCACTCGGATCCGGAAAGCCGTCCGCAGCCGAAAAATGATATTCCCAGCGAGTTGCCGATCCTGCCCCTGCGCAATACCGTGGCTTTTCCATTCTCTATGATGCCGCTTTCGGTAGGCATTCCGCGGTCGGTGAACCTCGTCAACGACGCCTTGAAGGGAGATCGACTGATCGGCCTGGTGGGCATGAAATACCCGGAAATCGAGGAGCCGCTGCCGGGCCAGACTTATGAAGTCGGTACGATCGCCAAGGTTGAACACGTGACGCGGTCGGCCGACAACAGCCTGCAGGTCATCGTTCAGGGGATCGAACGGTTTCGGATCGATTATTGGATGGCCGATAAGCCTTATCTGAAAGCCCATATCGCCATGGCGCCAGACAAAATCGAAAAGGACCTCGAGCTGGATGCCCTGCAGCGCAGTCTGCGTGAACTCGCCCAGCAGGTTGTGGCGCTGTCGCCGAAATTCCCGAAGGAGGTCGGTGATTATTTGTCCCAGGTCAAAGACCCGCGCTACCTGGTCTATCTCGTGGCCAGCGGTACCGAACTGGAAGTGTTGAAAGCCCAGCAGATTCTTGAGATCGATTCCCTCAAAGAAAAATATCGACTGCTGATCGGCCATTTGACCCGTGAGAAAGAGGTCCTCACGATAGGGAAAAAAATCGAGTCCGAGGCCCGTGAAGAAATGAGCAAGGCCCAGCGGGAATACTACTTGCGGCAGCAATTGCGCGCCATTCAGAAAGAACTGGGCGAATCGGAACCGGGCCAGTCAGAAATCGACGAGTACCGCCTGAAAATCGAAGACGCCGCCCTGCCGGAGGAGGCCCTCAAGGAGGCCGAACGGGAGTTGAAGCGGTTGGGCGGAATGTCGCCGCAGGCGGCCGAGTACTCGGTCATCAAAACCTACCTGGACTGGCTGATCGATCTGCCTTGGAATAAAGCCAGCGAGGACCAGAGCGACATCGGGCGCGCACGAGCGGTACTGGATGAGGACCATTACGGGCTCGAAGACGTCAAGCAGCGGTTGATCGAGTACCTGGCGGTGCGCAAGCTGATTCAGGAACGCGGAAAACCGGAGTCGACGAAAAAAGCAGCGGAACCCTCCGAGGCCATGGGCGTTATCCTCAGTTTTGCCGGTCCTCCGGGAGTCGGCAAGACCAGCCTTGGCCAGAGCATTGCACGGGCTTTGGGTCGAAAATTCACCCGCATGAGTCTCGGCGGCATGCGGGATGAGGCCGAAATCCGTGGGCACCGCCGCACTTATATCGGTGCGATGCCCGGGCGCATCATTCAAGCGCTCAAGCGTGCCGGAACCCGCAATCCGGTTTTCATGCTGGATGAAGTCGACAAGATCGGCGTCGACTGGCGCGGCGACCCCAGCAGTGCGCTGCTGGAGGTCCTCGATCCGGCCCAGAACAAAGCGTTCAGGGATCACTACCTGGATGTTGATTTCGATTTGAGCGACGTTATCTTCATCACCACCGCCAATCAACTCGAAACCATCCCGGCACCTCTGCGGGATCGCATGGAAATCATCCAACTGGACGGCTATACGGAATACGAAAAACTCCAGATTGCCCAGCGACACCTCGTGCCGCGGCAGTTGAAGGCGCACGCCCTCGCAGACGAGGAGGTCACCTTCACCGCCGAAGCGCTGCGCAAGATCGTCCAGGACTACACCCGCGAAGCCGGGGTTCGCAACCTCGAGCGTCAGATCGGCGCGGTCTGCCGCAAGAGTGTCGTCAAAATCGCCGCCCAGGAGTGGACGCACGTGATGATAACCCCGGAGCTGGTGCGCGAATATCTAAAAAAGGAAAAGTTCGAATCCGAGCTGTCCGAAAACATCGAAATTCCCGGAATCGCAACCGGTCTGGCCGTGACTGCAGTCGGCGGCGACATTCTGTTCATCGAAGCCACCCGCATGAACGGCAGGAGCAAACTGACCCTTACCGGTCAACTGGGGGACGTGATGCGCGAAAGTGCCCAGATCGCCCACAGCTACGTGCGCTCCAAAGCCGCCGAACTGGGTGTGGATCCGAACCGGTTCGAAAAAACGGACGTACATCTGCACGTGCCGGCCGGAGCTGTCCCGAAAGACGGCCCCTCGGCCGGTGTGGCCATGGCCATGGCCATGGCCAGTCTGTACAGCGGCCGTCCGGTTCGGGGCGATGTCGGAATGACCGGAGAGGTCACCTTGAGGGGACGCGTGTTGCCGGTGGGCGGCATCAAGCAAAAAATCCTGGCTGCGCATCGCGCCGGGCTCACCACGGTTATTCTGCCCAAACGAAACGAGAAAGATCTGGAGGATCTGCCGGATGAGGTGCGCAACACCCTGATCTTCGTGACGGTCGATCGGATCGATGAAGCCTTGAAGGTGGCGTTTGTAACCGATCAGGACGGGGAGGAAACAGCGAATTTTTCATTTACAGTGAATCGATCATCTGTGTAAAAGATGGCCGCATTGCAAGGCGAACGGGCAGCGGCGGCGGGCGCTGACACCGCAAATGGATTGAACCGCAAGGATCGTATCTTGGTCATTGCGGCGGCGCTCATGGCCCTTTTCTTGGGAGCCCTCGACACCCTGGTGATGGGAGCCGCCATGCCGACCATCGTGGCCGACATGGGCGGGCTGGAACTCTACAGCTGGGTGTTTTCGGTTTACCTCCTCAGCCGTGCCGTTACCCTTCCGATATTCGGCAAGTTGGCCGATCTTTACAGCGGCAAGCACCTGTTCGGCTTCGCCATCGCTATTTTCCTGGCCGGCTCGCTCGTGGCCGGTTTTTCGACCTCGATGGTCCAACTGATTCTCGCCCGGGCACTCCAGGGTGTGGGCGCGGGGGCCGCCTTCGCCTTGGTGTACATCCTGCTGGCCGATATCGCCGCGCCTGGAAAGCGCGGCAAGATGATGTCGATCGCCAGTTTCGTATGGGGCCTGGCCAGCGTTCTCGGGCCGCCGATGGGCGGTTTCATCGTCAATTACTGGTCCTGGCGCTGGATTTTTTTCATCAACCTGCCGCTAGGGTTTCTATCCTTTCTGGGCATCTATCTCTATTTCAAGGAAACCCGCGTAAAGAAACGCCGTGCCGCCCTGGACCTGTTCGGCGCGGCCACTCTGACCCTGACGGTCCTATCCTTGCTGACGGTTTTCCTGATGACAGGCAATCACTACCGCTGGCTGTCGCTGCCGATAATCGGGCTTCTATCAGTTTCACTGGCCGGAGGAGTGACGTTCTACTATGCCGAGAAGCACGCCGCCGATCCGATCCTGTCAATCGATTTCCTGAGTCGGTCTGGATTTAGTTCAGGTAACGCAGCCGCGTTTTTAAGCAGTTTCGCGATCTTCTCTCTGGCGGCGTTCAGTCCGCTGTTCATTCAGGGTGCCCTGGGAAAATCACCGGCCGAGATGGGGGTGGCGATGATCCCTCTCAGCCTGGCCTGGTCGGGAGGTGCCCTGCTCTGCGGTCAGACGGCCCACCGCGTGAGGAAACGCCACTATGCAGTGGCGGGCGCCTTTTTTATGCTGGCCGGCAGCGGCCTGGCGTTGACCGCTTCCCCATCGATCGGGCTCTTTACGACGGCCTTGGCCCTGGCCGGGGCCGGTATGGGGTTCGTGTCGATTGCCTCCCTGCTCATCGTACAGGACAGTCTGAAGACCGAGAACCTCGGTGCTGCCACCGCTTCTCAGCAGTTTGCCAGAACGCTCGGTGGGACCATCGGAGTGGGGATTTCCGGCAGCCTGCTCAATGCCCGGTTCATGGGAAAGTTGTCTGAATCCGGTCTCGACGGCAGTCTGCCGCCGGCAATCGGCGAGCAGATCCGCCAGAACATCGAGCAGATTTTCCGACCCGATATCCAGTCGTTGATACCGGCGAACGCCCTTATGGCTCTCCAGGAAACCGTCGGACGGGGCGTGTCGATGGTCTTCTGGGCATCCACCGCAGCATCTCTGCTGTGCTTGATTTTCTGTTTATATTTGCCGCGTCGAGCAGGCACATTCCCGAATTGAGCGTTTCAGTTTCAAGGCGTTCGATCGATTTGGTACGAAAATAGAACAGACCAGCAAATAGAAATTTGAAACTTGAAAATTGAAACTCGAAACTCAAAAACCAGGAACTCGCAACCAGTGGTGGCGTCTTCGCCCATCCGGGTTTCGGCGCGTTGTTTTTATGCATGGTGGCGGTCAAAGAGGTCATGTTGGATTAACACGAAAATAGAAGAAATCGGCGACATCCTTCAACTGGCAAACGGGCTCAACGGGCCAAGCCGGCTAAACCTGACAAAGGTGGGCACCTCCGCCCGGACGATCTACCTGAGAAGCCTTGGACCTCACGTTGATGCACGGCAGCATCGGCAAGTGGTTCAGGAGGGCTTTTCCCGCAGCCGCGGCGTGTTGCCGTCCGATGCGACCATGTCCCGGAATTCCTTGACCGCCTGAAGGTAGACCGACCCGCCTACCCGGGCGCTGTTGTTGTGTCCGCCGCCTAAAATGAGTTGCAGGCGCTTCGGAGCCCGCGTACGCTCGTACAGGCGCCGGCTCATGTCAAACGGTGCCACGCTATCCTTTGTACCGTGGAGATAGAGAACCGGCACGCGCAGACGATCGACTTTAGAAAGTGAATCGAAGCGTTGCGTCAGAATCAGGTCGAGAGGAAAAACACGGTAGGCGCCGCCACGCGCCGCCATATCAAAGATAGAGGTGAAGGTCGCCTCGACGATCAGGCCTCTTGCTGTCGGATGGCGAACCGCCAGATCGATCGCCACCGCACCGCCCAGAGAATGGCCGTAAATCACGATGTCATCCGGCGCAATCTCCCGTTTAGTCACCAGATACTGCCACGCCGCTTCGGCGTCCTGATAGACCTTGGTTTCAGACGGGAAATCCCCGTCACTGCGGCCGTATCCCCTGTAACTGAGAAGCAGAACGGCAAATCCGAGACCGTGAAACCGCTTGGCGTGTTCAACATTGGCACTGATATTCAGAGCGCTTCCGTGCAGGTAGAGCAAGGTCGACTTGCCGGCAGTGGCAGATGGAATCCACCAGGCGTGCACCCGCTCGACACCGCCGCTGTTTCCCGCGACCGGTATGAACACGTCCTCGTATGACAGACCGGTATCGGCGGGTGTGCTGGTGATTTGACGCTGGGGCCTAAAAATAAAGCGGGTCTGCTGCGACCACAGATATGCGCAGCCCAGAGTGTAAAAGAGGGCAATCAGGCTTGCGACCGAGCCAAGAACTGCCGTGGATTTTTTCAATCTCCCTCACTCCTTTTGATGAATGCAGCGGGTGTTGTTGCAAAGAACGGCTGCATCCCCGCATGCGGACCCCGGGAACAAACGTTCAGGTACGACCAATGAGCGCGCATCACCATCATTGGAGATAATCCGCGTCACTACGGGAGCCCCCCGAGAATCTCTTTTTCGCGGTTGACCAGTTCTTTCTCCAGCCTCTCGATTTTGCGGGTGATCTTTTCGACGAAATCGGCGTCTTGGACCGAGGTCAGGTTGATCCGGACGTTGCAGATGGCGGCCAGCCCGGCCGAACGGGCCATCATGGCCGCTACCGCGCCATCGGATACAGCGTTGGGATTGCCCTTCTTGACCACGTCGCCGGCCAGATCCAGGATCTGTTGCACCCGTTCGGCCAGCGCCAGCGGCACCAGCGCCGCCTGTTTCATCGCCGCCTGGATGGCCCGGCTGCGGGCTGCTTTTTCTGCAGCGCTGTCCTTTGGGAGCCTGTAGGCCGCAAGCACCTGCCGATAAGCGTCGGGATCCCGGTCGATGTCCTCGACGCACCGGTTAAGGAGATCAGCCGCGGCGGCAGCGGTCTCCTTCATCCTCTGCTCGACGGCTTCGAAGCCTTTACGGCCGACCGTCAGTCCGGCAACCATTCCCGCAAGTGCAGCGGCCAGCGACGCGCCTAAAGCGGCCACGCTGCCGCCACCGGGTACCGGCGCGGCTGAAGCCGTTTGCTTCAGGTATTCTTTTATCGACAGATCAGCATACATCATCGCGCTCCTCGTGGCGGGTTTTGTCAAAAACGATCGTGCCTCTTTTGATCACTTTTTCGACCGTGCTGACGCCTATGTGGTAAGGGATGAAGGCGTAAGACGGAAATTCCAGAACGATGAGATCGGCCTGCTTGCCGGGGTCGATGCTGCCGATGGTGTCGGCCCGATCGAGGGCGGCGGCGCCGTTGATGGTCATCGCCGTCACCGCCTCTTCGATGCCGATCTCCATGTTGAGAACGGACAATGCGAAGATCAGGGGAATCGACTCGCTGAAACAGCTGCCGGGATTGAAATCCGAGGCCAGCGCCACGGCACAGCCACGGTCGATCATGACCCGCGCCCGGGCGTAGGGTGCCTTCAGACTGAAAGCCGTTCCGGGCAGCAAGGTTGCGACGACGCCGGCCCGGGCGATATCGTCGATGCCGCGGTCGGATGCCTGCAGCAGATGATCGGCTGACACGGCCCCCAGTTCGGCCGCGAGTTCCGCGCCGCCCAGCGGCACGATCTCGTCGGCGTGGAGCTTCAACTTCAATCCAAGCTTGCGTGCCTTGAGCAGCAGGCGCCGGGATTGTGCGATCGAAAAAACGTTCTTCTCGCAAAAAACGTCGCAAAATTCGGCCAGTCCGCTTTCCGCAACCACCGGCAGGACGGTCGCCATCATGAAATCGATAAAAGCCTCTTCCCGGTCCTTGTAATCGGGCGGCAGCGCATGGGCCCCCAGAAATGTCGGTACGATATCGAGCGGGTGACAACCGGACAGGACCCGCATGGCCTCGAGTTGACGGATCTCGGTGTCCCGGTCGAGCCCGTAGCCGCTTTTGCCTTCAACCGTCGTCACACCGAAGGAAAGCATGGCGTCGAGCCGCCTGCGGCCGGAGGCGACCAGCTCGTCCAAGCCGGCGCCGCGCGTGGCAGCGACCGTACTGATGATGCCACCGCCGCGTTGCATGATCTCCATGTAACTGTCACCGCGCAGCCGCCAGGCATACTCCTCCGCCCGGTAACCGCCGAATATAAAATGGGTGTGGGAATCGACAAACCCCGGCAGCACGGCCTTGGCGGCGGCATCGATGACCGTAAACCCGGTTGCATCCACACCCTGCAAAATATCGGCCGTGCGCCCGACAGCCCGGATGCGGCCATTCTCGGCAATGAGCGCCCCGTCTTCAATCAGGTGCAGATCGGCCATCTCGCTGCCGCTTTTGGCCTTGAATCCACTGCAGGTCACCAACTGCGCGGCGTTCTTGATGATGAGGTTCCCTTTGAGCATATTTCTATTTGATGTAGTAGCCTGAAACGCGCCACTGACCGTCTTTGTCCAGCATGGGTGTGATCGTTTCGACAGCTGAAGTCTTGTTTTCGAAGGATGTCGCAAACTGGATAACGACATACTCACCATCGGGCGCGCCGGGAAGAGAAGTGGCGAAGTTCTTGGCGTTCAGTCTTCTGGAGATGACCGCTCCCAACGGCACTCTGACGCTCTGAATCGATTGTTCCCATTGACTCTGGTTGACCATACCTTTGAAATACTCGGCCGCCTCCTTCCAACTCTCGGCAAACTTTCCATCGTCAACCAGCTTGAGCCAGTCTTCAGCGGCAACAACGGCCGGCTCTTCCTTCCCGCCCTGGCCTGCAAACGTCATACCGTCTGTCAGGATGACACACAGTGTGAGACCGATTGCCAACAGTTTAACCATTTCCCCCTCCCTGGATGAAATCCTGTTTCCCTTCAACCATCCTTGTTGCCACCCTTGACCTCTACCCGTAATCTTAATTCTTTGACCGATCCCTTCGCCCGCTTTGCCCTGAACCCTGCACCGTTCACTTTGCACCCCTCAGCCTTCCTCTCCATTCCCCCGACTCTCAAGTCCCCAGTTTCAAGTCTCAAATTTCAAGCCTCGTCTCCAGCACCTGCTCCGCCGAAAAGTCCTCCAGCCCGAGGTAGTAGGCGGCCGTGTCGACCAGTGCCGCCATCGGCACCAGGCCGACGATCTCGCTGCCGACGACGTTCACCCCGTAGCGACGGGCCTCGATCCGGATCAGTTCAAAGGCCTGGTAGAGAGCGGTTTGGGTGTAATCGGTCATGTTGATCGACACCTGCACAATGCCGCGGTCCTGGAGACGCACCCCCATGGCCTTGCAGTAGCGCAGGCCGCCGTTGATGTGTCTCGCCCGCCGTGCGATGCCGTCGGCGATGTCCAGCCGGTCGGTGTCGAGGTTGACGTTGAAAGCCACAAGGGGCATGCGTGCGCCGACCGCCGTGACACCGGCGCTCGGATGGATTTCCGGCGGACCGTAGTCGGGCATCCATTCAGGAGCCTTCATTTTTTCGGCCATCCCTTCGAACTGTCCTTTGCGGATCGCAGCCAGATTTCGCCGCTCCGGGCGGCTGGCCGAGGCCTCGTAGAGAAAAACCGGCAGATTGTACTGTCGGGACGCTTCCGCCGCAACCGCCTTTGAAATGTCGACGGCTTCCGCCATCGTAATGTCTTTGACCGGTATGAACGGCACCACGTCAACTGCTCCCATGCGCGGGTGCTGACCCTGGTGACGGCGAAGGTCGATGACCGCGATCGCTTCACCCATGGCCTCGATCATGGCGGTTTTCAGAGCCTCGGGCGTACCGATGACCGTCACCACCAGGCGATTGTGATCTTCGTCGCGCTGCGTGTCGAGCAACCGGATGCCGGCCTTGTCTTTAAAAGGCGCAATGATCTTTGCGATATTCTCGCGGTTGCGACCCTCGCTGAAATTCGGAACGCACTCGAGTATCTTATTCATGGCGGTGCCGGCTCCTATTATGTCATTTCGGTCATTGTGATTTGTTTGTTAATTCATAGGTTGAGCAGTTTCCCGCCCAGGCGGAATTAAGCGTTCTGAGCTGAAAAGCCCTTAAAAAGCTAATATCTAAATAATTCTGGCTTTATGGTGTTCATAAAACCGTTTCATCCAAAGGGGTATGACGGGTATTTCGGATCTTGATCAACAGGGTATATCGTATCAATCGGTAGTAAACTTTGAACCCGGAACCGATCAGTTTAGAGTCTTAAATCGTAACTTCTCCGCAAGATGCGAAGATGGGTCGTTAAAGTGAAACCACTTGAATCATCGGGAATAGGGTTATAGGCTTCAGGTGTCAGGTGTCAGAAAACCCCAAATCTTGAAACCCGAAACCTGAACACTGAATTGGTTGCGGCCGAAGGCCTGCATCGGTTAAAAATAACACGCCTCGCCGCGACCGAAGGATGCCGGTTATGGGTGGGCGTCGTCCAGGGCCTCTTCGACAAGTTTCGCAACCGCCTCATCATCAGCCAAGAACGGCAAGGTAATGTGATCCGTCCCCTGGTGCCCGGCATTGAAATGAATGCCGGTGGCAATGGCGTTCTCGTTGCGCGCCCATGCCCGCCGCGCCACCCCGCCCATCACATCCCAGGGAATCGCGAGACAGATGATCCCGTCCACCCGTTCACTGCCGTCCAGCACCAGGCCGAAGCCTCCGTTGATGGCCTTGCCGATTCCGACCCCGCCGCCGTTGTGCAACGCCACCAGGCTCATGCCCCGTGCGGCGTTGCCGGCAAAGCAATGCGTGGCCATGTCGGCCATGATGTTGCTGCCGTCCTTGATATTGGCTGTTTCCCGGAATGGTGAATCCGTGCCGCCGGTGTCGTGATGATCCCGGCCGAGCATCACCGGTCCGATTTCCCCCCTGCGCACCATCTCGTTGAACTTGAGGGCGACCGTCATTCGGCCGAGCGCATCCAGGTAAAGAATCCGGGCCTGGGTGCCGACCACTAACTGGTGCCGGTCGGCATCCCGGATCCAAACGTAGTTGTCGCGGTCCTGGAACCGCCGTTCGGGATCGATGCACGCCATGGCGGCCCGATCGGTCTTGAACAGGTCTTCCCGTTCACCATTGAGGCACACCCAGCGAAAGGGACCGTACCCGTAGTCGAACAGCAGGGGTCCCATGATGTCCTCGACGTAGGACGGAAAAACGAACCCGTCCAGCGGATCTTTACCATTTCTGCAGATGCTCTTGACACCGGCATCGTAAACCGCTTTCATGAAACTGTTGCCGTAGTCGAAGAAGTAGGTCCCCCGCTCGACCAAGGTTTGGACCAACTCGTAGTGGCGTTTGAGGGAACGATCGACGAATTGCCTGAACTTCAGCGGTTCTGCCCTGAGCATTTCCGTGCGCTCGTCGAACGTCAACCCCTGAGGGCAGTACCCTCCCTCATAGGCGGCATGACAGGAGGTCTGATCGGAAAGCAGATCGATGGTGGCGTCATGACGGACCGCGTATTCGAGCAGGTCGACGATGTTGCCGTGAAAGGCGATCGCCATCGTCTGGCGTTTCTGCTGGCACAATTTGGCCATGGCGAAGGCCTCATGGGGATCGTCGCTGACGGCGCTCACCCAACCCTGGTCGCGGCGCGTTTGGATCCTGGAACGGTCGACCTCGGCGATGATGCTCACGCCGCCGGCGATATCAACCGCCTTGCCCTGGGCCCCGCTCATCCCGCCCAGTCCGGAGGAGACGAACAGACGGCCGGCCAGGTTTTCTTCACGCGCCAGTCCGAGTTTCAGCCGACCGGCGTTTAAGACGGTGCTGTAGGTTCCGTGTACGATTCCCTGGGGGCCGATATACATCCAGCCGCCGGCCGTCATCTGGCCGTAATTGGCCACGCCGAGGGCCGCGGCGCGGCGCCAGTTCTCCGTGTTGTCAAAAGCCCCTACCATCAGGGCGTTGGTGATGATAACGCGCGGAGCGGTTCCCGATGACGCAAACAGACCGAGAGGATGACCGGAGGCCACAACCAGCGTCTGGTCACGGGTCATGATTTCAAGATAGCGTCTGATCAGGTGGTACTGCATCCAGTTCTGACAGACCTGACCGGTCTCCCCGTAGGTCACGAGTTCGTAAGGATAGAGGGCGATCTCGAAGTCCAGATTGTTGTCGATCATGACCTGAAAAGCACGGCCTTCGAGGCAATTGCCCTGATAGCTGTCGATCGGCCGCCCCCGGATGCGGCCTTCCGGCCGGAACCGATAGCCGTAGACCCGTCCGCGCGTCAACAGCTCGTTCAGGAACTCCGGGGCCAGGAGGGGATGCCACTCTTCAGGCACGTAGCGCAGCGCATTTTTCAAGGCGAGTTCGGTATCGCGGCGGGAGAGCGAAAACTGTCTTTTGGGAGCCCGGCGGATGCCGTCGACAAATGTCGGCATGGTCGGCAGGTCGCCGAAGACCTGATCCAACCGGACGCTCATGGCGGCGGCGATTTGATGGTTGTCGATCATGGGTGCATTCCTTTGCCGGTGAGGCTCAGTGCATGGGATTATAGAACAATATGCTAACCCGCCTGAAAAAATCAAGACTCGCGGCGGGATTGTGTTTTCACGGCAACTGTTCTATCAAGTACAAATGATGTCTGAAAAATCGAAACTGTCGATAGACGTAATAATAGAAACGGTAGTGCGATGAAGACGATACAAATAGGAATCGATGGCTTGACACTGACCGACCTGGCGGCGGCGGCCCGCAATGGCGGCCGGGTCGAATTGAGCGCCAATTCGCAAATCCGCATCCGTGAAGCCCGCCGGTTGATCGACCGCTGGGTTGCCGAGGGCCGGACCATTTACGGCGTTACCACCGGTTTCGGGGCGCTGAGCGATGTGGCCATTTCCGGGAAAGATACCCGCCGCCTTCAGAAAAACATCCTCATGAGCCATGCCACCGGTGTGGGAGCGCCCCTTGACCAAGAGACGGTCCGGGCCGTCATGCTCCTTCGCATAAAGGACATGGCGCGGGGACACTCGGGCATCCGCTTGGAGACGGTCCTTTTTTTGCTCGACCTTCTCAACAGGGGCGTTTGTCCGGTGGTACCGGAAAAAGGGTCGGTGGGGGCCAGCGGAGACCTGGCACCCTTGGCCCACCTGTCCCTGATTCTGCTCGGCAAAGGCGAGGCCTTTTTCGAGGGTGAACGGCTGTCGGGTGCCGAAGCTCTCAAAAGATGCGGCCTGGCGCCGATCCGGCTCGAAGCGGCCGAGGGCCTTGCATTGGTCAACGGTACCCAGGTGATGACCGCCATCGGCGCACTGGCGGTTTACGACGCCCTGCAATTGTCCCGGCTGATCGACATCGCCGCCGCAATGAGCCTCGAGGTGCTGATGGGCAGCCGCAACGAGTTCAATCAGCGCATTCACCGGGTTCGCCCTCACCCCGGCCAGACCGCGGCCGCCGACAACATGGAACGCATCGTTCAGGACAGCGAGATCATCACCTCGCACAAAGACTGCTTCCGCGTTCAGGACGCCTATACCCTGCGGTGCTCACCGCAGGTCCACGGCGCTACCAAGGATGCGCTAGCCTATGCCCGCAAGATCATCGAAACTGAAATGAATTCATCCACCAACAACCCGTTGATATTTGCCGATCAGCAGGATTTTCTTCTGGGCGGCAATTTCCACGGCCAACCGGTGGGGCTCGCCCTTGATTTTCTCGGCATAGCCGTCGCGGAGTTGGCGAATATTTCCGAGCGCCGCATCGAACGGTTGGTTAATCCTCAGCTGAGCGGGCTGCCCGCGTTTCTGGTCAAGGACGGGGGCCTGAACTCGGGCTTCATGATCGCCCAGTACACCGCCGCCGCCCTGGTCTCGGAAAACAAGGTTCTTTCCCACCCGGCCAGTGTCGACTCCATCCCCACCTCCGCCAACAAGGAGGATCATGTCTCGATGGGCACCATCGCGGCCAGGAAAGGCCGCACCATTGTCGATAATGCCCGTGATGTGGTGGCCATCGAGCTGCTGTGCGCCGCTCAGGCGCTCGATCTTTTCACCAACCTGAAACCCGGCCGGGGTAACCGGGCCGCCTACGATGTGATTCGCCGAACAATCGATCACCTGGAGACCGATCGCATCCTGGCCGAAGATATCGTCCGCATGCGCACCCTGATGAAGAGCGGCGAACTGCTGGATGCGGTCGAAGCAGCCGTCGGCCAGCTGGCCTGATGGAAATTTGCCGGTTGACTCTGTCGGTGTCCACAAATTCAGCTCGGGCCGTCCCGGTCAGTGTCCCTCTTTGAAAAGACAGTATGGGATTCGAGAAACGAAACCTTCAGACTGCCTGCTTATCTATTTTCCGTCCATAAATGGCCCTTTTCCGCAATTTCGGCGTCAATCGGCGGAATTGCTTGTGCGGCATACAGGAGTATGCCTCCGCGCAATTCCTTGATTTCCTTGAACTTGCGAAAAATTGCACATTTCTGGATCGGAAACATACCAGTGCCCTTTAAAAAACCGCGGATGGGCACTATCTACCGGTTAAGTCCTTTTGCCGTCGGCCTTTCGCCGCGCGCCGTTATGATTTGCCGTCCACCGTTTCCCTTGCCATCTTCAACTTGACGGACCGCGGGAGGGAAGCTATGGTATCCATTTCTAAGGGTCACGGTAAGAAATAATTCCACACGATTGCGTCGGATTATGGTTTGTCTGCAAGGCACATCCACCTGCGCATATCGGGATACGTGTGGGTGGATGTAACGCAGTAGACGGGCCATAAGACAAGCAAGAGGTGGAATTATTTTTTGCCGGGGCCCTAAGCCATCATGGCCCTTTAGGGCCACCACGGTGCCTGAAAATTTTAATGACATCACCGACACTCAAATCCGACGCCCTGCTGCTGCTCACCGCGACGATCTGGGGATTTGCCTTTGTCGCGCAGCGCGTGGGCATGGACTTTGTGGGCCCGTTTGCCTTCAACGGTATCCGCTTTGCCCTCGGCAGCCTGGTTCTGGTGCCCTTTATTCTAAAGCAGGGTCGAAAGCCCGCAGGATCGGCCGGTCCAGGCGGAGACAGCGGACCCTTAACGATCCTGTGGGGCGGCGGCTTGGCCGGTATACTGCTGTTTGCCGGCGCATCTCTGCAGCAAGTGGGCCTCGTGTATACCACTGCCGGAAACGCCGGATTCATTACCGGGCTGTATGTTGTCATCGTGCCGATCCTGGGCCTTTTTTTCCGGCAACAGCCGAATGCCGGAACGTGGATCGGCGTCCTGCTGGCGGCAGTCGGTCTCTATTTCCTGAGCATCACCGATCGCTTCAGCATTGCCTTCGGCGACCTTCTCGTACTGATCGGAGCCTTCTTCTGGGCCGGGCATGTACTGCTCATCGGCTGGTTGTCGCCCCGTATGAATTCGTTGAAACTGGCCTTGGCCCAGTTCGCGGCCTGTTCTTTTTTCAGTTTGCTGACAGCGGCCCTGTTCGAAACCACCACTCTTCGCGGCGTCGCCCAGGCGACTGTGCCGATCCTTTACGGCGGCGTTCTGTCGGTGGGAGTGGCCTATACGCTGCAGGTGGTGGCGCAACGCAACGCCCATCCGGCCCATGCGTCCATACTGTTGAGTCTGGAAGCCGTTTTTGCCGCCATCGGCGGCTGGATCATTCTGGGAGAGCGTCTGACAGCCCGAGGATTTCTCGGGTGCGGCTTGATGCTGGCCGGCATGATCCTTTCACAGCTCTGGGGTCTCGTGAGACTTCCGGAAGCAAAGATTTCGAGAGTCATGCCCGTTGAACCGTCCCGTAAGACAGTTCCGCGATAAACGTTTTAAGGTCCTCATGCCCAACATAGACCGCGACGAAATTCGCAAATTCGAGGAGCAGACCGCTTTTTGGTGGGACAAAACGGGAGAATTCAAGGGGCTGCACGACATCAACCCGCTGCGGCTGGCATACATCGCCGAACGCACTGCCCTGGCCGGCAAGCGGGTAATCGACGTGGGCTGCGGCGGCGGAATTCTCGCGGAGGCAATGGCAAAAAACGGTGCCAGGGTCACCGGAATCGATGCCGGTGATGCCCCCTTGGCCGTCGCCAGATCGCATGCTGAAGCCTCCGGCTTAAAGATCATCTATCGCCGCACGACCGCCGAAGAACTGGCGCAATTATCGCCCGGTTCATTCGATGTGGCCACCTGTATGGAGTTGCTGGAGCACGTTCCGGATCCACCCTCGGTTGTTCGGGCCTGCGGACATCTGGTGAAACCCGGCGGAGCCGTGTTTTTCGGCACCCTCAACCGGACATTGAGATCATTTCTGCTGGCCATCATTGCGGCGGAATACATTTTAGGCATCGTCAAAAGAGGAACCCATACCCATCGCCGATTTATCAAACCGGCCGAAATCGACCGCTGGGCTGCAAATGCGGGTCTGCTTCATCAAGACCTGACCGGTCTCTACTACAATCCGGTTTTTAAGAGAATGGGTCTGGGGGCCAGTACGGCTGTGAATTATCTGATGCAGTTCAAGAAGCCGGAAGGAAACGACACACTTCACAGCGCTTCGCGGTGACCGGCTCCATTCCGCCGCGCATACGGAACATCGCATGCTATGAAACCACCATCAGATTTCAATCCGTTGCCTATTCAGGATAACCACATGTGTTTTGCGTGTGGTCCGGCCAATCCGGCAGGCCTGAAGATGAGGTTTTTTGCCAATCAGGATTCGGTGGTCTCGTGGCTGACCGTGCCCGATCACCTGCGTGGCTGGAATATGCTGGTACATGGCGGGGTGACATCGACCATCCTGGATGAAATCATGAGCTGGGCCGCCATCCACCTGCTCAAGACGATTATTTTGACCAAGTCCATGAGGGTCGAATTCAAGAAACCGGTTTTCATCGGTCAGCCGCTCCGAGCCGTCGGCAGGGTCGTCGAAATAAAAAATGAAAGGGAAGCCGTAATGGAAGGGCTTCTCTACGGCCCGGAAGACGACGTGTGTGCCGAAGCAAGAGGCATTTTCGCCCTTCTCAAGCCGAAAGTGGCGCGCAAACTCGGTATCGTCGACGAGCAGGCCCTGCGGGACCTGCTCCCGGAAGACGAAATCTGATCGGCGGAAGAGTGCAACGGACCGTTGGCCATTATAAGAGCCCCGGCAAAAAATAATTCCACATCTTGCTTGTTTTATGGCTCATCTACTACGTTACATCCACCAACACGTATCTCGATATGCGCCGGTGGATGTGTCTTGTAGACAAGCCATAATTCGGCGCAATCTTGTGGTATTATTTCTTACCGTGGCCCTAACCCGATCATCGAGGAGGCATTACCATGGTCGTTTCAAATTTTCTAAAGGCCGCCGAAAAATTTGAAATCCAGGCCTACAAGCGTCCGAAAAATCCAAAGGAACTGAGAAAAACACACGTTGCCTTTACCGGATCGCCGCAAAAGCATCCGTTCGACGACCACCGGGTGATTTTGGTGTTAGACCCTTGCAGCTCCAATACGATATACTGTGAATTCATGAAAAAAAATATTTCTTACATCGAGGAGTTGCCAAATGTCGTCAGCCTGGATGGCGACACGGTGTTGATGGTGCGGATCTGGGTTAAAAAAGGCAGCATCGCCGTGCGCAGCTCCGCTTTTATCGTCGAGGACACCATGCCGTTCTGAGCCGTCTCTAAACCGCTGGGAATAGGCCCGTTTGACGACGAATTCTGCGCTGCATGCGACCGAAGCAACCCCCGGCGGCCCGCTGGTTCACTGGTTGTCGGAAACAGAAGTATGCTGAACCCGGCAGAACCGAAACTTTAAGGCCGTAGTCGACCCGGCCGCATTTTTTTCACGATGGACGAAAAGGTTACAGAGATCCTGGAGGATCTGTTTTTTATCGAGCGGGGGTATCTGAACGCCAACCACTTTGTCTATCGCGGCCGTCCCCTGGCTTTGATCGACACCGGCTATAAGGCCAGCTTCGAAGAGACACACCGTATTTTTATCCGCCTCGGTATCGATATCTCCTCGGTGCGCACCATTTTCACCACCCACTGCCACTGCGACCATATCGGCGGTAACCGCCTGATCCAGAAGTTGTCGTATTGCGACATCATTCTCCATGAAATCGGCAAGATATTCATCGACACCCGCGACAACTGGTCGACGTGGTGGCGTTACTACAACCAACAGGCTGATTTCTTTAAGCCCACGGGCGCGCTGGCAGACGGTGACGTCATCCTCGTCGGCCCCCATCGCTTCGAGGTTTTCCACACCCCGGGGCACGCCGCCGACGGCATCGTTCTCTACAACCGCGAAAACGGTCTCCTGATATCCTCCGATACTCTGTGGGCACATGATCTGGCGGTCCATACGGTCCGGGTGGAAGGCAGCACGGCGGCTTATGCCACAAAAAAGTCTCTGGAAAGGCTGGCCCGACTGGACGTCAAAATGGTCTATCCGGGTCACGGCCCGTTTTTCGGGGATTTTTACGGTGCCCTTGAGCGCAGCCTCGAGCGCGTGGCAGGTTACCTGGATGACCGCAGAAAAATCGGGCAGGACGTGTTGAAAAAGATCACCGTCTACACCCTGCTGATGAAAAAATCGGTCTCAGCCGACCGATTTTTCGATTTCCTGATGCAGACGATATGGTTCAAGGAGACCGTCGATCTTTACTTCGAGGGGGCTTATCGCCAGAAATACGACGAAATCATCGCCGATTTTTTGAAGAAAAAAATTATCATCAGGAGGGCTGACCAATTCTACACGAGCGTCATGCCCTGACCAGTGTCCAGCCCACCGCATCATGGCGGGATGCGGCCTTGCCCAGCGAATAAAATTCACGTTAACGGATGGGGCTTACTATTACCATCAACCAGCCGCGGCTGTGAATTGACAAAACCGTGTCCCTTCCACTGCGTCGGCCGCCGGACCACAGTGCTTGCCCGATTGTCAATCTCCAAATCGCTTTTCTAAAGAATCTCCCGACTTTTCGATAAGCTCTTTTTTGCCGCTTGTATAATCAGGAAGGTCAACAAACGGTATATCGATTATTTGAAACCATTCGAGAAAGAATAAAGCGACAAGTATGCACGCCGCATAACCGATGTATTTTCCCATTGCTCCTCCGTAACCGTCCACAGGGTTGCAACGTCCGATGCGCTTCAAGCAACCCAATTGTAAGCGTTTACAGGGTGCCGCAGATGCAAGGCGTCGGGTGCGCAGACGTACTTTTGTACTTCAAGTGCCCGACAACAAAGCAGATGCGGTACCCTGTTAACGCTTACGCTCCTCCTGCAAAGTGAATCGCATAATAATTCTAAATGTTTATATTAGCATTTTTTGTTGTTGTCCTCAATATAGTCGAATCGGATGGGCGCCTCACAATTGAAGGTAAATACACTAACAACAGATCCGTGTACCTCTAAACTTACCGTTAGTCAGCATATCTAATGATATGAATTGTGTGCATTATATGTTAAAATATATACAAAAACGAGGGGGTTGCGATGGGAAAAAACAAGGTGGTGGTCAGGTTCAAAAACGGCTCGATTCTCAAAGGAAACACCAGTGATTTTCTACCCAACAAAAACCAGTTTCACCTGGAAACCGAGGGTGGAGATATTCAGATCGTCGAGGTGGACCAATTAAAGGCCATTTTTTTTGTCAGAGATTTCACCGGAAACAAAGATCATGTCGAATCGTATGAAGACGACATCAGCGGCGCCGGCCGAAAGATAAGCGTAAAATTTTCTGATGGCGAGTTGATCATCGGCTACACCACCGGATACTCGCCCGACCGCCAGGGTTTTTATATAACACCCGCCGAAAAGAAAAGTAACAACGAACGCATTTTTGTCGTGAAATCGGCGAGTGAAAAAATAGACTTCCTATGATTCCCGTTTTCGAAGGCGGGCCTGGCCCGGTTTTAGATCCCGTTGGCGGCGAGTTTCAGCCGCAATTCGAAACCGCTTATCCGGGCGGAGAGGCCCACCTTAGTCAGGTTTAGCCGGTTTGGCCCGTTGAGCCCGTTTGCCAGTTGAAGGATGTCGCCGATTTCATCTATTTTCGCGTTCATCCAACATGGCCCCTTGGACCGCCACGATGCATGAAAGCAATGCGCCGGAACCCGGATGGGCGAAGACGCCACCACTGGTTGCGAGTTCCGGGTTTTTGAGTTTCGAGTTTCAATTTTCAAGTTGAGACTCACTCGGTCGCAAACTCCTTTGTTTCTTTGTCCGGTGACGCCTCCACCCGCTTCAAGATCTCATCGACCTTTTCCATGCCAAGCCACTCGACCTTCCCGGTCCCGACGTCATAGAGAGCAGCCACGACCTTGACTTTGCCTTCTTTGACACGCTTACGAGCCGTCGGACTCATCATAAACAGGTCTTCGACACCCTGCCACACGTTCTCTTCGATGGCATAGGGGATGATCGCCTCTCCAGAGACGTTTTTTTGCTTCTTCATGGCGCGTTTGACCGCCGGGATAATGTTGTCCACCAAGGGGGGGATGTTGATCTCCAGCGCATGTCCTTTACCTTGCAGTCCCTTTGTGACCGCCGTTACGGCCCCGCATTGTGTGTGACCCAGCACGACGAGCACCGGGCAATCAACGTGGGCCAAACCGTACTCTATGGTTCCGGCTTCGTCGGTATCAACCACGTTGCCCGCGACCCGAATGACGAACATGTCCATGACCCCGGCGTCAAAAATCAGTTCGACCGGCACCCGCGAGTCCGAGCAAGCAATCACCGTTGCGTAGGCGTACTTTCCCTGGTTTTCCTTACCTGCCAGAGCAAGGCGGGCCGCATCGGTGTGGGGGTGGACCGCCTTGCCGGTGTAAAAGCGTTCGTTTCCCTCCTTTAACATCTGCAGCACTTCATCGGGATTCGGTTTTTGAACGTGCTTTTCGGCTGATTCACCGACTGCAGCCGGATGCGCTTCTGCCGGATGGTCACCGACTTTTTTACTCACCGGAGCAGCGGTCGGGGCCTGCTCGGAGCTCGTCACCTGGACACCGGGGGCACGGAAGACGAGAACGAACAGCAGAAAAATTGAGATCAGCGTGGTCGCCACCAGTAGGACGTTTGCAATCGGCGAGCTGTCTTTTTTCATGTTTTTTAATCCTTTCCTTTCTTTTGGTCTGGTGTTGCGTGTCTGGATAACGGCTATCCGTATCGATGCTGTCTAAACCATTTCCAGACAACTTGTCAATCGAGATAACGATCTGCCAAGAATCCCAATGGGAAGGCTGCAGAGAATATTCATAGGATCGTAAAATACAAAGTGGAACTGACGGGGCAGGGAAATGATTCCGCAACATCAAAAATTCAAGATTCCAAAAGGATCCGTCCGGATATAATTAATCTTTTTGCGAATAGCGACGGCTCACAATCGCTATATCAGATGATTGACGTGACATTGGACGATGGAATTCAGTATTTCTTTTTTGGGAACTGCACCGGCACAACGTTGGTGCCTATGTCCCTGGTATCCGACTATGTCTTCATTATCAGTGTCAAGCACGCCAAATGAGATTATGGGGGTTTATAGATTATGTCTAAATTCAGAGGAAATTTAATTGAATCTATCTGTTAATTTATTTATTGGATGTCCCAAAATTCCGGAATCAGGGACACGACAAGAGGTTGAGCTGGCACATTCTGCTTTATCTGCAGGGAATTCGTCCGTATGATTCACAAGTTATTTTCTATATTCTTTTCTTTTATACTGCGGACGGTGACTTTATGCGAAAATAATTAGTAACACTCGAAAGAGGTAGAGCAAAATTTTGAAGTTGGTTCCAAATCGTAATTGAATTTTTGGCCATCATTAAAATCGCATATTATGAC
>Ga0272441_10002084_pt1 | contig 41389 bp, 33 predicted proteins | sample SSMProp6N_FD_193582 | JGI IMG/M metagenome (GOLD analysis project Ga0272441, IMG submission 193582) | Marine sediment archaeal communities from Little Sippewissett salt marsh, Falmouth, MA, United States - SSM-Prop-6N | ecosystem: Environmental > Aquatic > Marine > Wetlands > Sediment ...
GACCAACGACAAACGACAAAAGACAAACGACGAAAGACGAAAGACAAACGACAAACGACGAAAGACGAAAGACAAACGACGAAAGACGAAAGACAAACGACAAACGACGAAAGACGAAAGACAAACGACGAAAGACGAAAGACGAAAGACAAAAGACAAAAGACTAAAGACTAAAGACTAAAGACAAACGACAAACGACGAACGGCGAACCGAGTAGCGTGAGTTTGCGATAGCAAATGATCGCTGCGAGCTCGACGAAGCTCGAAGAGCTAAGTCAAAGACAAACGACAAACGACGAAAGACGAAAGGCAAAAGACGAAAGGCAAAAGACGAAAGGCAAAAGGCAAACGACATAGCTATGTACACTACAGATGCTACCCGTTCGTCCTTAGTCTTTAGTCGTTAGTCTTTTTTATAACTCATTCTCAACTTCTGGATATAAGCGATAATCTCATCCCTGTCACGGGGATGAAACCATTTAATCTCTTTGTCCCTTGCCCACCATGTTATCTGACGCCTGGCATATCTTCGGGAGTTTCTTTTAATAAGTTCAATTGCTTTATCCCTGTCTATTTCGCCATCGAAATACCGGAACATTTCTTTGTAACCCACCGTATTAAGGGCGTTTTTATTTCTGTAGTTAAGCAGCTCTTTTGCTTCCTGTTCCAGGCCGGCTGAGACCATCCTGTCAACTCGTTCATTAATCCTCCTGTACAGGTCGTGACGGTCCATTGTCAGGCCAATCTTGAATATATTGAAATCTCTTTCTTTTACTTTCTTCTTCAGATAATATGAATATGGTTTTCCCGTGCTTTCACAGATTTCCAATGCCCTTATTATCCTTTTATGATTCTTCAGGTCTACCGTCCTGTAATAAACAGGGTCGAGAAGCCTGAGGTCGGTTCTGATACTCTCCAGTCCCTCGTCAATAAACTTGCGTAAATATTTATCCCTTACCGCGGAGTCGACATCAGGAATCTCATCCATAACACCACATGCAGCATCAATGTAAAGACCTGATCCTCCGGTCATAATTAATGTATCATAGGTAAGGAAGAGTTTTTTCGATAATTTAATAAAATCCTTTTCAAACCTGCTTGCACTATAGTAATTATCAACTGACAGGTGACCAATAAAGTGATGTTTTACCTTTTGAAGTTGATCAGGTGGAGGAACAGCAGTACCTATTGACATTTCCTTATAGAACTGCCTTGAATCGCAGGAGATTATTTCAGTATTAAAATCAAGGGCAATATCTATACTCAGGTCCGTTTTACCAATACCTGTCGGACCCAGGAGTATAACAAGAGAATTATCCATTTTTGAAGATCGTGGTTTCAGGTATCCTCGAATTCTTCCATATTATCAAAATCAGAAAGGTCGGGATTGCTATCATCTATGAAATCGTCATCTGTTTCATCATCATCATCATCGATCCGGGCACTCACTTTGGTGAAGTTGGAGAAAAGCACCTGCTGCGGAGGTTTGCCCTGCGAGCGAGTGCAAACGGGGTATTTTCTTCCTTCAACAGGGCTTACAGTACCGATACATTCTATGAAAAGAGTTCTTTCATTGAACATATCAAATACATACAATAATTTCTGGTTATCCTCAATAACAATATCGTCAATAATCACTTCATCCATGGGAGTAGTATTTGCACCCATCTCGAAAAGAGTAAATTCTTCTTCTTTTTCCCATTTTTTTGAAGTGGTAAAAAAAGAGGCCATCTGAGAACGGTCATACTCCAGTTCCTCCTGTAGAATATTATGAAAGTCAAGAAGAGTATTGTTCTCATCAAGTTCAAATTCACGCAGGAATGATTCCTCCTCACTTGAAATAACTACAAACTTATAGACCATAAACAATGTATTTGAACATGTGCAATGTAATTATTTTTTTAAAAGTATGAAATATGAAAAATATTTTATTGCAAAGAATTAATAAACTCCAGAGTGTCCATATTATCGGCATATTCGTCCGGTCCAGGATACTGTGTGTGTCCGAAAACAGTGTCTTTTTCCGATACAATACACTGAATCATTCCTGCCTGCATGCCTAGTTCGTTAGCCAGTTGCTCCCTGTCACTGTAAAACTCGAAATAAGTTACGGCTACAGGTGAAGAAAGTAAGGTGTCCTGCTTAAAAAGCATGAAACCATTGTCCAGGAAATGCTGTTTATTGAGCCTGAACAAAGATCTGTTGTATAGGTAATTATTTACATATGGCCTGTGATTCAATAAGTATGACCAGTCTGACCATGCGGAAAATATTTCTTCAGGATCAATACTTTCCTCTATAAATAATTTTGATACATTTCTGCAGCCCAGGCCAAAATAAGAATAGATATCGTTCCCCAGTTTGCCGACATCTTCATTTGTTGTGTTCCGGTCAATAATTGCAACACTATTCCTGTTCTTTCTGAATATATGAGGTTTCTGGCCGAAATAATACTCGAAATACCTTGATGTGTTATTACTTCCTGTTGCTATAATGGCATCATATGACCGTGTTATTTTACCGGTAAAGGAAATGTTATCCCTGAAAGCACCGTTTATGTTTACTAAAATATCAGCAAGAGCTCTAATCAGCTCACTGTCTTTTGAGCTGGTTCGTGCCAGCAATCTGTTACCACTGATAAGAACACACAGGAAATCATGGAAGCCGACAAGTGGTATATTGCCAGCCATTATCACAGCCAAAGTTTTTTTTGACATAGCCTTGTCCTGTAGTCTATATTTTCCCAGCCATTTTTCCAGTTTGTCTTGATCCAGCATGTCAGCAATCGCTCTTACTGATAATTCAACATTATTAGTGGTGAACCAAAGGTTATGCTTTTCCTGCCTATCCATCAGTTCCTTTATGCATTTAGCCTCCCTGGATGAAGGTGATGGCGAAGCTGCGTCCCTGAGGATAAGGCCCAGGTCGGAAAATGCGCTGATTCGTTGTTGTACCGTAAGCATATAACAAAGATATATGGAAGTTGATAAAGATACTAAGGTTGATAATATAGAAGGGCATTGCGCCTATAATATTTGATAGCATCTGGCCTATCCTGTCGACATGTTTTTCCAGGACTCCAGCATGTTAGATCTTCCTGGTCAGAGCAGGCAAAAAAAGAGACGCACTGGTGTACGTCTCTTTTCATAAGAAGCCTGAAAATTATGATTTACTGCAACTGAAAATTGACGGTAATCGAATATTTAACAGGGACAACCACACCTTTTTGTTTACCGGGGACCCAGACAGGAGATGATTCAACCACTCTTATCACTTCAGCGTCAAGAGAAGGATCGACGCCTCTTAAAATAGTAACATCCTGTACTGAACCTTCATTATCTACAAGAAACATAACAAAGACTTTTCCCTGTATACCTTCACGTGCTGCTTCTTCAGGGTATTTAACATTTTTCTGAACCCAATTGCGGAAGACGTTTACATCACCACCCTGGAAAGTTGGCATTTCTTCGACAACTGTAAACACGGGTTTATCATCCCATACCTCTTGAGGTGTTTTGGAACTTTTGCCTTCAACATCTGTAAACACAGCTTTTTCTTCCTGTACATCCTGAAGTGTATCGTAGCTTTTACTTTCATCTGCCTGGTCTGATACCTGTTCAGTAGTACTGGACTCATCAATGATATCGAGTGGAACGCTCTCATTGTTTTTACATGAGAATACAATGAATACAAATAATATAACAGGAACTGCTGCAAAAAGCTTAAGTCCTGACATTTTCTTACTTCTTTTTTTTGTCATCATGATCATACGTTTTTTGATTAAGGAACGGCCTGAAAAACCATTCTGCAAAGTGAATATATTTGTGTTAAATACCTGATTCAGTAAAAGTCGCTGGTAGCTGACTACATTACGTCCTGAATCAAGCATTTGCTGATCAGCCTCGAATTCATGCAATGCCTTCAGAGAGAGCTCGTATAGATAAATAAAAGGATTAAACCAGAAGAGTACACCAGTGAAGCGTAGCAGAATAATATCAAAGAAATGCTTATTGCGAATATGTTGTTGCTCGTGAACCAATATTGTATTTTTTATTTCATCTTTCAGTTCCTTGTTAAGAAATACATAACCCATGGCTGAAAAACCTGATTCCCTGCCTGGAGGTGTAAGTACAATTCTTGATCCTTCTACCCGGTACTTTCGGATATAACTGGTGAGCCTGAGTAAATTGAACATAAGGATCAAAAAGGTAATCATGCATCCGGCAAGATATATCCAGAGAAGAGATATGCTTTGGTTTGACACGGCAGATTGGTTGATGGCATATATATTAACCTGTGGAATATTAACAATACTGCTCATGTTTTGATTTAAAGAAGAAAATAATCCCCCTGGAACACTATTTATAGTTACAAGTGGCAAAAGCAGGGATATAATAATGCTGGAAAGAAGATAAATACGATTTCTCCTGTAATGGGTATCTTTGCTTATAAGCAGCACATATATAATGTAAAATACCGCGAGATACACTGAAGATTTTATTAAGTACTGTATCATTTCGTTAATTTTTTCTGTTTTGATATTTCTTCTTCCATCAGGTTTTTTATATCCTCCATTTCTTTAAGGCTGATCTTCTTTTCCCGTGCAAAGAAGCTGACCATATTTTCGAAAGAGTTGGCGAAATAATCATTTACAAGATTTGACATTCTTGATTTAGTATAATCTTCTTTCGATACAAGAGGATAGTATTCATGGGTTCTGCCATAGGCTTTATGGCTTACGAATCCTTTATCCTGGAGTATTCTTGTTATAGTGCTTACTGTATTGTATGCTGACCTGGGTCTGGGTAAATGCTCAAGTATATCTTTCACAAATCCCTTCTCTATCTTCCAGAGAATTTGCATTATTTGTTCTTCTGCCTTTGTAAGTTCTTTCATATTATATAAGTTACATGTTTCAAATATACAACGAATAATTTAGTTATACAACTAAAAGTTTAATTAAATTAATTTTTTTTAATGGAATTATGGAACCTAGGGTGACGAACTCGGTGAGGGCTGCAATATTATGTTTCTTTTTAACCATTTTTTAAGAAGAAGTCTTAAAATTATTGTATTTTTAAGGTGGCAATGTGTGCAGCAATATGAGAAAAAGAGGATTATTCAGCGAGAATTTAAAAGTTTCCCTGAGGGCTATCGCTTCAAACAGGGTTAGGGCTATACTAACGATGGCTATAATTGCTTTTGGAATTATGGCTCTTGTAGGTATCTTAACCTCAATTGATGCAATTAAGGGATTACTGACTAACCAGTTCTCAATGATGGGCGCAAACACGTTCCAGATTACGAGCAGGGGGATGACAATAGTAATGGGATCAAGTGAGACTCGCATGATGAATCATGCTTACATCTCATATCGTGAGGCAAAGGAATTCAAGGAACGATTCCAGGAGCCTGCCCATGTAGGTATTTCGGTAGTTGCCAGTGGTATGGCCACGGTGAGTTACCGAACAGAAGAGACTAATCCAATTGTCCAGTTGAGTGGTATTGATGAGAATTTCCTGCTGGTCAGCGGGTATGAGTTAGAGAAGGGCAGGGGTTTTACACCGGAGGAGGTTGAATCGACACGTAATCTTGCTATTATAGGAGCAGATGTTGCAAACACAATATTCAGTTCTGATACTGATCCGGTAGGCAAGGTCATAAGTGTTGCAGGTCTCAAGCTTAAGGTTATTGGTTTGTTGAAGTCCAGGGGAGCAAGTATAATATCGAGTGATAATGTTTGTTTCATGCCTGTAACCACTGCAAGGCATTATTTTTCAAGGCCCAGTATGGATTTTACCATCAGTATAATGCCATATGCACAAACTGATCTGGAAATGATGGCAAGTGAAGCGGAAGGGGTCTTCAGGCTTGTACGTGGTCTGGATGCTCGTGACGAATCAGATTTTAATATTACAAAGAGTGATACCATATCAGCCTTACTGATAGAGAACATTAAGTTTATTACAATTGCGGCAACCCTTATAGGATTGATTACACTTGCAGGTGCTGCAGTTGGTCTTATGAATATAATGCTTGTTTCTGTTACTGAAAGAACCAGGGAGATTGGCACCAGGAAAGCTATGGGAGCCAAAACATCAACCATTAAAAACCAGTTTCTTTACGAATCAGTGATAATTGGGCAGATGGGGGGTATTCTTGGTATCATTCTGGGTATTTTGATAGGCAACTTAATAGCAAGTGCCTTACAGTCAAGCCTTATTCTTCCATGGAAGTGGATAATAGGCGGAGTGGTTGTGTGCTTTATTGTTGGTGTGGTTTCGGGTTATTTCCCTGCAGTAAAAGCAGCGAAAGTTGACCCGATTGAGGCATTGAGATATGAATAATACTGTTTTGTCATGGGAATAATAGTTATCCAGGAAGAAAGTCCTAAATGCCCGGGCATGTATTTTGATCCGGAAGCCAGATTGCTCACTATTGAAGGAAGATCCATACCCGAAAATCCAGAATCGGTTTACAAGCCATTAAAAAATTGGATAGCTGACTATTTTATCAATTCAGACAACCTTAACATCAAGATCGTACTGGAATATATTAACAGCGGATCGTCCAAGCATCTCCTGGATGTGCTTAGGATTTTAAGGACTTATTACAGGAAGGGTAATAGCATGATGATAAAATGGTTATACGAGGAAGACGATGAATCGATCCTTGAACTCGGAGAGCATTTCCGTGATACCTCAGGACTGCCAATGGAGATAGAAATGCTGATAGAATAGGCGACGAAAGACGAACGACGAACGACGAAAGGCTAAAGACAAAGTAAAAAGATAAAAGGCTAAAGATGGAAGTAGTTAAATCCTTTTGTCTTTAGCCTTTTATCTTTTTACTTTGTCTTTTGCCTTTTGTCTTTTATCTTTTATATTACTTCATTAGTTTTGGTACAAGGTCCACCACTCTTTCTGAGTAGCCCCATTCGTTGTCATACCATGACAGTACTTTGACCATTTTCCCATTTGTCATAGTGCTGAGCGAATCGAAGATAGATGAACTGGGATTATGTATAACATCAACTGAGACTATAGGATCTTCAGTGTATTCCAGTATACCTTTCATAGGACCTTCTGCTGCCTTTTTCATAGCCTTGTTTATATCTTCTTTGCTGGCTTCTTTTTTTAATATTGCAACAAGGTCGACAAGTGATCCGGTGGGTGTAGGTACCCTTACGGCCATACCATCCATCTTACCTTTTAGGTCAGGAATAACAATACCTACAGCTTTGGCAGCTCCTGTAGTTGTTGGTATTTGTGAGATGGCTGCCGAGCGAGCTCTCCTGAGGTCTTTATGTGGAAGGTCAAGTATGACCTGGTCGTTTGTGTAAGAATGGATTGTAGTCATGAATCCCTGTTCAATGCCAAATTCGTCGTTTAGTACCTTAGCAATTGGAGCCAGGCAGTTGGTCGTGCATGAGGCATTTGAAACACACTGATGCTCCGGTTTAAGGTGATCATCATTGACACCGAGTACTATTGTTGCATCTATTTCATCTTTTGAAGGCACACAGAGGATTACTTTCTTTGCTCCGTTCTTCAGGTGATCGCCGTAGCCACCCTTAGGACTTTCTTTGACCCTGAATACACCTGTTGACTCCACAACCACATCGGGTGTTTCATTCCATTGAATTACTGCCGGATTTTTTTCCGATGTAACCCTGATCTTCATTCCTTTCACTATAATATTTTCATCATCGTGGCTTACTCCACTGAATTTACCCTGTGTTGAATCATATTTTAAAAGATGGGCAAGTGTTTCGGTATCAGTTAGATCATTAATACCTACAAGTTCTATGTCAGGTCTTTCAAGTGCAATTTTGAAGACATTTCTTCCTATTCTGCCGAATCCGTTAATAGCTAATTTAATCTTTGACATTTTCGTTAAAATTTGTTTGTAAATCTTGAATTTGCAAAGATAATCAATATTAAGAATTGTAACAAGATGGATGTTTAAAAAGTTGAATAAAGTTGAATAAAGTTTAGAATGAATTTAGAGTGAGTTTGGATCAGTTTTTCCTGCGAAAGAAGAGAGTGGGCATACGCTTGGCATCGGGGTTAAGAGGGTCGATAATAATACCAACCCGGTAGCTTACAAAGAGTGTAAGGAAAAGGGCCTGGTTATCATCGGTAGCCATTATAGGCAGCTTATTTGTATATGCCTCAAATGCAGTTCCCAGTTCCAAAGAATGAATTATTTTATCTTCCTTACTGTATTCGAAATTAAAGCCTGCTTTGGCGAACAAGCCGGGGTATACTTTTATTTCGCTAAAGCCCTTGAAGTAAGATGCTTTATTATATATATAGGTAGGATTGACAATATCTTCGGAAAATTTCTCCTGTTTTATCTGGTAGGTACTTGCAGGGGTATAGTATAATATATTATAATAGATTGGTTTTGCCAGTGCAAGAGAAGCACCTCCTGAGTAAAAATATTTTACAGCCACACCACCCAGATCCATTTTCCTGAAGATCTCATGCTGATGGCCAATTGCTCCCCTCAGCGAATAAAGCTCATTTTGTTTTCCAAAAACAAAACTGCCACCTGATTGCACCCATGGGTTTGAGAGTTTTACTTCCTTTGGATGTTTTATGATATTGAAATCGATGTCTATGATCCTTTTATTCAGAAAGTCAAGGCGTTTTCCTTCCCTGTAACTTATGCCGAAACCATTTGTATTGAGGTTAATACCGACAGTACGTTCATTCCTGTAGAATATTCTATTCTGCTCATCAATCTCTCCCTGGGCTAATAATACCTGAGAAACGGCTACTATAAAAATCAATATAGTCAGCAGTTTTTTCATAATCTACTGAATTTATGAATGAAAAACACCGGCAGACTAACCGGATTTAACCTATATGCTCTGTTTCAGTATCTGCCTTGGCATAAGCTGGACAAACCTCATTATTGCATGAGCTGAGTACCAGGGTTAAAACAAAAGCAACTGCCATTAGAACTGCAAATTTCTTCATCTTTTCAATTTTACTCTCACAAAAATAAACTTAAAAGTTAAAATAAAAGTATTTTACTGTAAAAGTTTATTCCACAAGCTTTGTACCAAAATATAAAAATAATAAAAATTTTTACAAAAAGAGGGGCAGGGCTTTATTTCACAATATCCATTACTCTACCATATAACAAGCACTACTCCTCTTAATAATTATAAACAGTTTATGGTTTTATTCTGTTCATTTAAGCAACGGTAAAATTTCCGGTGACCAGTCAATACCCACTGTCTTAAGGTCATTCTTGAGCTCCATAAGTTCAGTTTCATATAACTCTTTCAGCTTATTATATTCTATCTCTATTTTTGACTTGGATATATCGTATTGTTCCTTCTGTGCACCGGTTATATTATTATCAGAACCTGATGTTGCACTCATTGCAAATCTCATCCTGTTCATTATCGAAGGTTCTGTTGCATCAATCCTTACGTTTCCGTCCCTGCGGCCGCTTATGGCAAGGATGATATCGTCAATAAGCTTTTCAACATTTTTTGTACTTAGCGTCAGCTCATTAGTGTGAGCCGGTGTTCTCAGGAGATTTTCCCTGAGGTTCCCCATTTCGTCTTTCAGGTTACTTGTATATGAATTAATTTCAGCAACGGCAGTATACAGATCGGATACATTTTTCAGGAATTCGAATTTTGCTTTATAATCTGGTTCGCCAAAGGCATTATTATCCAGCGCCTTAATATTGAAATCCTTACTTACACCCAGGTCTATATATTCTCCGTTAATATATTTTTCAATTGATACAAAATATTTCCCAGGGGGTACTGAAGGTCCGCGCCGGTCCATATAGCTCATATCCCATGTTATTGTACCAATGCCTTTACGAAGAGGGCTTTCTATTTTTCTCATGATTTCACCATCCTCACCAGTAAATGTAAATACCAGCATGGCTCTTTCTTCCTGTGCTTCGGCAAGTAATTCATCATCACTCGGATACACTATTTCACTCCCTCTTTTTTCGGCTTCTCGTTGTGCCTTCATCCTCTTCTGCCTGAGAGTTTCATATCCTTCCTTAATATTATATATTATTTTCACTTCGGGTTCCGGATTTCGCACACTGAAATGTACTTCGCCCTGGTAGTTATGATTATTACCGGGATAATAAAGCAAAGCATCTTTAATATCAAAGATATGTGCTTCTTTATCAAATACTTCTTTATTTATTTGCCTCAGGTATGAATAATCATCAAGAACATACCAGCCCCTTCCGAAAGTAGCAACTGCCAGGTCATTTTCCCTTTCCTGTATATCGAGGTCTTTAACCTGTATTGTTGGCAGCCCCCTGCTCAGTTTAAACCACTCATTACCCTTATCCAGTGTAACCCACACGCCCCACTCTGTTCCAATGAATAGTATTTCCGGATTAATATGGTCTTCCTGTATTACATATATTGTTCCATCAGGCATGTTTGATGCTATAGAGGTCCATGTCTGACCCATATCATCACTTTTTAATATATAGGGAGTAAAATCGCTGGCATTTTTCCTCCCGTCGAAGCATGCATATACTGTGCTGGCATTATGTTGTGAGGGGAGGATATAATTTACGAAGGTCATATCCGGTACTCCGGGGAAGCTTGAATATTTTACCCAGTTTACACCATCGTCTTCCGTTACCCATATAAGTCCATCATCTGTTCCTGCGTATATCATACCCTTTTTAACAGGAGATTCAGCCAGGGCAAAAATGTTTCCAAAAGGAGAAGTTGACAGACTTTTAGCGATTGCTTCGGGCGGCCATATCTTACCCATCATAGGAAGCAGGTCGACATCGAGCTGCCGGGTAAGGTCAGGACTTATTTCCTTCCATGATTCTCCATGGTCAATGCTTTTGAATACTTTGTTAGCTGCCACATACAATGTTTTACTATCGTGAGGGCTTATAATATAAGGCGTATTCCAGTTGAACTTGTATACTTCATCCTGAACAGGCTGGGGTTTAATGGATATTGTATTTTGTGTACGGTGGTCATACCTTCTCAGTCCGCAGTACTGTGATTCAGCGTAGTGAATATCAGGATTGTCCGGATCGGGTATTGAGAGGTAACCATCTCCTCCTATAGTATAAGTAAAATCCGCGTTTACCAGGTTTCTTCTTGTAGTCCTGTTTGGTCCAAACCATGATCCATTATCCTGTGCACCTCCGTACAGGTTATAAAAGGGAAGTGCGTTATCTGTTCTCACATGGTAAAATTGTGTAACAGGGAAGTTGGATTTAAATATCCAGTTTTGGCCCCTGTCCCAGCTTTCATATATTCCTCCGTCACACCCCATCAGGTAATAGTCAGTATCATCGGGGTCTATCCAGAGAGCATGATTATCGACATGCTTGTTTTTCTCGCCCAGTGCTTCCCACGTTTTGCCTCCGTCGTTACTTACCATATTCCTCACATCCATTGATATTATACGATCAGGATCAACAGGGTCGGCATAAATTTCAACATAATACTGGGGGCTGCCTGCTATTTCGTTACTCATTTTCGTCCAGCTTTCTCCCATATCATTGGAGCGGTAGAATCCACCTGAATTTTCAGGCATTTCAATCATTGCATAGATTATATCAGGGTTAGGAGGAGCTATAGCCAGTCCTATTCTTCCAACATCCCCCGATGGCAATCCTTGGGATAGCTTATTCCAAGTTTTACCTGCATCAACTGATTTATATATAGCTGATTCAGGTCCCCCATTGATCTTGGAATATACCCTTCGTTCTCTCTGGTGAGCAGCCGCATATAAAATATCAGGATTCCTCGGATCCATTTCCATATCTGTTATTCCGGTATACTCCCCAACAAATAGTATCCTGTCCCAGGTTTTCCCACCATCGCTTGTTTTGTATAACCCTCTGTCACCACCAGGTCCCCATGCAGGCCCCTGTGAAGCAACATAGACCACATCAGTATTCCCGGGATCGATAATGATTTTTCCTATATGTTCAGATTCTTTCAATCCCATATTGGTAAATGATTTACCCCCGTCGGTTGATTTATAAACACCATCTCCGTAAGCAAGGTTCCTCTGGGAGTTATTTTCGCCTGTCCCAACCCATACCACGTTTGGGTTGACAGGGTCGATAGCAAGTGCACCTATACTGAATACCGGCTGGTTATCAAATATTGGTGTAAATGTGGTTCCCTTATTTTCAGTTTTCCACAGGCCTCCTGAAGCCACACCTATATAATATTCAGACGGATTCTCAGGATTTACAGCAAAATCCGCTATCCTTCCCGAATATGTTGCAGGCCCTACAAGCCTGAATCCCAATGCACTCAGCATAGATGAATTAGCCTTGAATTCATCAGGTGTATCCTGTACATTTCTATTTCTTCTTTGAGCCTGTAGCGAGTTATTCAACCCGGTTACAAGGATTGTAAGAACAAGGATCAAAGCCAGTTTAACAATTCTTTTACTTTTCATAGGTATAATAATTAGTGTTGATGATCTTATCCAATGTAAATCTACGCAATAATTTTTTGACAGCCCATCACATGAAAATTGTTACACAACAGTTTTGCAGCTATAATTATAGATGTATTTTTTATCAAACAAAAAAGGTATAATAATTGTTAATTAGGAAATAAATGAATTTTATTATGAAGACATTATATACTCTGACACTAATAATTATACTGGTTATCATGGGAAGCAAAATTAAGGGACAGGATGAAAGCAGGTTTAATTTCCTGAATGAATTCGAGGAATATGTTATTGAGAAGAAAGGTACTGAGATGGCATGGACGGGTAAATACACCAATCTGAAGGATGATGGCACATATTTATGCAAGCAATGTGGTCAGGCACTGTTCAGCTCGGATGATAAATTTGATTCACACTGCGGGTGGCCAAGTTTTGATGATGAGTTACCAGGCGCTGTAAAACGCGTGCCTGATGCAGACGGTATGCGAACTGAAATAGTATGTTCCAATTGCGGCGCACACCTTGGTCATGTATTTGAAGGGGAAGAATTTACAGATAAAAACCTACGTCATTGTGTTAATTCGGTATCCCTCGATTTTGTTGCTGATGAGCTTGACGGGGGGAGGTATGAAACGGCAGTACTTGCAGGGGGTTGTTTTTGGGGTGTTGAATATTACCTTCAAAAGATGGAAGGTGTAAAATCTGTCATCTCAGGTTATACAGGAGGTGATGTAGAGAATCCTTCCTACAGGGAAGTAAGTACTGGACGTACCGGTCATGCCGAGGCAGTAAAAGTGATTTACGACCCGGAATTGGTTACATATGAGGATGTGGTCCGGACTTTTCTTGAGATACATGATCCAACACAGGTAAACCGGCAGGGTCCGGATATAGGCGAGCAGTACAGATCGGGGATATTCTACATGAATGAATATCAGAGGGAGATAGCCCAAAAGCTTTTAAATATCCTAAGAGACAAAGGTTATGACATTGCTACCGAACTGACCAGAGCCGGCGAGTTTTATGAAGCTGAGAAATACCACCAGGACTATTACTTTGATAAGGGGACTCTGCCATACTGCCATGGGTACGTGAAGAGATTCTGAGAAGTATTAATTATGGCAAAGATTCATAAATCCTAATTCATCATTGCTTCAGGCCTTCGGCTATCAGCGAGCTCGCAGTCTTCACATGCTTTCAGAATGTTCACACTGCTCGGTTCATAATTCATAATTCATAAACCCCTGTTTCTTCAATACACCGAGTAGTAATTTTGAGAAGGCTTCATTATCTTCTTTCTTATACCTTACATCAGTAAACACTTGCGCCAGAGTAAACTTGTTATTTTCTTCAATAAACTGTTTTGAGTCTTCACGGGCTTCTTTTTCAGCGTAATAAATGTCTATTTCCTGTTCCGAGTAGTCACAGTACTTTTCTTTATGGATTACTGCCTTCAGGGGTAGCCTGTCGGTTTGTTCAGGTTTTTCGCCGGGCCATCCGAGGGTTACTGTGGTTATGGGAACCACACCAGCGGGGAGTTCAAGTATGTTAATTATTTGTTCAGCCGTATATATTGTTGTACCCAGGTAGCAGATTCCGATACCTTTCTCCTCGGCTGCCACGCACAGTGTCTGTGCAACAATAATAGCATCAATTGCTGCTGTCATGAATGAAAGGAAATTATCGTATCCAGGTTTGGCATTACGCTGCCTGCACCAAATATTGAACCTGTTGAAATCTGCGCAGAAGGTAAGAACAAGTGGTGCGTCCTCGACCATAGGCTGGTTAAAATGGCAAGGAGCCAGCTTTTTCTTCATTTCCACGTCCCTGGTTTCTATTATACTGTAGACCTGCATGTTGCCGGTTGTTGATGCCCTGCAGGCTGCATTTAACAGTTCATAGAGCAGGTCCTTGCTTATATCTTCATCAGTATATTTTCTTATTGTTCTGCGATTGGTCAGCGTCTTCAACATATTTTAATATCCTGTTTAATAATACTATACAAATTCAACACCCAGTTCACCTGCTACTGTTTTCAGGTCATCATGCACTGCAGGCACAAGGTCTATACCTCTTTTCATTATTTCTTCTTCAGCTTCTCTTTCAGGGTCACCAGGAATGATTATTCTTTCATGTCCTTCAGCAGGTTTACCTTTCCGGAAGATACTTATCCATTCATCCATTCTGTTCTTGAATTCATCACCCGGCATAAAGGCATCTATTCTAAGGGCGCCGAAAAAATGACCTGTTCCTTTACCTACCTGTTTGTCTTTTCTCGGCAGGTATGCTACCGTAGGAGGGACAAACGGGCCAAAGTTTGCCCCGCTAATGACCCCCGACAATATATCAACTATTGAGCTCAGGCAGTATCCTTTATGCGATCCGTGCACCCTGTCACCACCCAGCGGTAATATAGATCCTCCTCTTCTCAATTCCGATGGGTCTTCACTGGGGTAACCCTTATCATCCTGCACAAAACCTACGGGCAGTTTCTCACCCTTTTTTTCCGCCAGTGCTATCTTCCCTCTGGCTATTGGTGTTGTTGCAAAGTCAGCAACAAAATTATGCTCTTTACCAGCCGGCACTGCGCAGGCCACCGGATTTGTACCGAGCATACGTTCCACCGCAAATGTTGGTGCTACCGTAGGATTTGCATTGGTTACACATAAACCTATCATATCGTGTTCGAGAGCCATCATGGCATAATATCCTGCTATGCCGAAATGGTTCGAATTACGTGTAGCGACCCATCCAGAACCAGTGGCATAGGCTTTTTCTATAGCTATTTCCATTGATCGTTTTGCACCGATCATACCGAAAGCATTATCAGCATCCAATACAGCAGTACCAGGTGTCTCATGGACAATGCTTATGTTGGGTGATGTATTTATTTTGCCTTCTTTCCACAGCAAATAATAGTCTTTAATCCTTAATACTCCATGCGAAGGGATATCTCTCAGTTCTGCTTTCAATAATATTTCAGCAATAGTATTTGCATCGTGATTACTGCATCCCATTTTTAAAAAAATGTTGCTTATAACTTGTGTGAGATAGGTGTAACTGTGCATATTTTTATTTATTTGTGATACTAATATTCCTGAATCTTAATCTCTGTGAACAATCGTTGATGATGCCTGTGCTGTAGGCATAACAAGCACATCGTCAATATTGACATGGGCTGGCTGGCTTGCACAAAAGTATACAACATCCGCTATATCCTTGCCAGAAAGCGGCTTCATGCCCTTGTATGGCACTTCAGCTTTTTCACTATCACCTTTAAATCTAACATCGGAGAATTCTGTTTTTACCAGTCCAGGTGCAACATTACTAACCTTTATACCTGATTTAACAAGGTCAATTCTCATTGACCTGGACAGAGCATCAACAGCGTGTTTGGTTGCACAGTAAACATTACCATTTTCATATGCTTCTTTCCCTGCGATACTGCTGATATTGATTATATGTCCTTTACCTCTTGCTACCATTCCCGGACTTATCACCCTTGTAACATATAACAATCCTTTTATGTTGGTGTCTATCATTCTTTCCCAGTCATCAATTACACCTTCATCAATATGGCTTAAACCAACTGCAAGGCCAGCATTATTAACCAGGATATCAATGTTTAGCCAATCGCTGTTAAGGTTCCCCAGGTTATCTACCACTTCTGTCAAAGATCTTACATCAAAATTAAGGGCCAGTACTCTAATATTATTATTATTACCAATGAGTTCATCCCTGAGTTTGTCAAGCCTGTCTTTCCTCCTCCCTGTTATAATGAGATCGTAATTATGATCTGCAAATTTTTTTGCCACGGCAAGACCTATACCAGAAGTTGCACCTGTGATAAGAGCTATTTTATTCATAATGTAATAATATTTTTTAGAACTGATGCTAAAATAAGCATCTTTGCCGGTAATTAAAAGGGAATGAGAGTCAAGGGAGTAATATTTAATATCTAGATTATTAGTATTTTCCGGTCTCTTATTATAATATTATATATTTGCAGTCCTTAAATGGCCAAAAATGCGCAAGAAAGAGGAAGTCAGGATAATGTTTGACAGTATAGCCTGGAGGTATGATTTTTTAAATCATTTACTTTCATTTGGAACTGATCTCAGATGGCGAAGAAAAGCGATAAACGAAATAGCGCTTAGGATCAAGCCGGACAATATATTGGACCTGGCTACCGGAACATGCGATCTTGCTATAGAATCATTACGGTTGAAACCTAAAAAGGTAACTGCAATAGATATCTCCCAGAGGATGTTGGAGGAAGGGAGAAAGAAACTTTACAGGAAGAAGCTGAATCGGAAAATTGAGCTTATGATTGGTGATTCAGAAGAATTGCCTTTTGACGATTCTACTTATGATGCAGTAATGGTTTCTTTTGGTATACGTAATTTTGAAGATTACGAGGAAGGTCTTGCTGAAATGTATCGGGTACTCAGAAAGGGAGGAGTGGTAATGATACTGGAGTTTTCTAAGCCATCACGGTTTCCATTCAAGCATATTTATGGCTTTTATTTTCATAATATCTTACCATTTTTCGGAGCTCTGTTTTCAAAGGATAAAGTAGCATATAATTACCTTCCGGATTCAGTATCTTCTTTTCCTGAAGGAAATGAATTCCTGGAATTGATGGGAAGAACGGGTTTCAAAGAATTAAAGCACAGGCGATTAACAGGTGGTGTAGCCTCTATATATACGGGATGCAGATGATGCAATATAATTATCGATTGACAGTTATTTATATTAACAGTATATTACATCAAGTTGAATAATTTTCGCAGGAAATACCAGATTATAATTCTCATTTTAGTGGTTCTTATGGGGAGCGTAGCCAGTGCTCAAAAGAAGAAACCTCTTAACAGATCATGGTATGATGAGAAGCCTCTTCATTTTGGCTTTAGCATTGGGTTTAATACCATGGACTTCAGGGTTGTTCCTGACCAGGATTATTATTCTGCGGATTCCTTATTTCCCGAGGTGGCTCTTTTAAGCCCCGGCATAAACATACAGATAGTAATGGATTATCATCCTGCGGAATACTGGGATATTCGTTTTTTACCCGGTGTGTCTTTCGGACAGAGAAGGTTAAATTACTATTTCTCGACTGAGGTTTATGATGACCAGCAGGTTGTTGAATCTTCATTTCTTGAATTTCCTTTTTTATTGAAATACAAAGGATCACGTTTAAATAATATAAGGCCATACCTTATTGGGGGATTGAATTTCAGGTATGACCTGGCAGGCAGAAAAGGATTTGATGATGATAAGGATGTTTTTATTCGTTTACATAGATCCGACCTGTATTACGAGTTAGGTGCCGGACTTGATTTTTACCTTCCATATTTTAAGCTTGCTATAGAGTTAAAAATGTCAAATGGATTAAGAGATGTACTCGTGCGGGAAAATGCACCTGGATACCCGGAATACGTAAATGCCATTGATAAACTCAGATCACAGATGTGGGTACTGGCTTTCCATTTTGAATAGGTGCTTTCCTCATTCAACAGTTTCATCTTCTGAATTCACTGCATATGATAGCTGCTGACATTGCAACATTGAGCGAATCAATTCCAGCCTGTACTTTTTTAAAGGGTGGGATTGAAATCTTTTGCGTTACGTAAGTCATAAGTTCTTCTGATACTCCCCTGGATTCATTTCCGAAAAGTAGAAATCCGTTGTGGGTTTTATCAATGTTTTTTACCGGTTCACCATCAAGCGTGGCGGCATATACGGGGATATTAAGTTCTGCAGCTTGAGCGAAGGTATCATGAAGATCTGCGAAGTATGTATTAACATGCAAATGAGCCCCCATTGATGATTGTATTGTCTTCGGGTTATATACATCAACCGTTCCGAAACTGCATATAATATTTTCGATACCAAACCATGCTGCAATACGGATTATTGTGCCCAGGTTTCCAGGATCCTGGATGTTATCCAGTATTATGGACAGTTTATCTTCAAGTGACTCTATATCCGGTATAAAGCGCTCCATTTCAACAAGTGCCAAGGTTCCCTGAGGTGTTGTAAGCTGGCTTACCTTAATTAGTTCACTTTCACTAACAGATATTATTTCTCTGGCTGAGGATAGTAATGCCCTGTCTTTTTTTTCTATCCAGGAAGGTAATGCAAGCAACAATTTTACCGGCTTCCCACTTGCCAGATATTCACTTACAAGTTTATCTCCCTCTATAACAAACAGCTTGTTCCTGTCGCGATATTTCTTAAACCGTAATGAATTAATGAGTTTGATATATGAGGAGCTTAACATGGTGGTTCCGCGGGTTTATTTAACAGAAAGTGAATTTTTATTTGATATATTTGCGATTAGTAAATACAAATGTTGAAATATTTTCCTTCAAATAAAAACCTGTTTTTTATAAAACTGTCGTGTTTATTACCGGTGGTATTAATAATGTATTCCTGTAACCCCACAAAATATGTTCCCCAGGATAAGACTCTTCTGAACAAATCTGAAATAAGTATTGACGACAGCCACATAAAGAAATCAGATCTTGAACCGTATATAAAACAGGAACCAAATAAGAAAATATTCGGTGCCCGGTTTCACCTTGGCCTGTATAATCTATCCAACATTGAGAAGACCGGATGGCCACACGGGTGGTTAAGAAAAATTGGGGAGGAGCCTGTTATATTTGATCCTTTTGCTGCAGCCAAGTCATCTGAACAGATAGAGAATTACCTTTTTTCCAAGGGTTATTTTAATGCAGAAGTGTCAAATGAAATTTTTAAAATCAGACAAAGAACAGATGTAAATTATGAGGTTCTGGCAAAAGAGCCATACAGGATAAGGAAGGTAATCTATGATATTAAGGATGATAATGTCAGGAGATTATTCTTTCTTGATACAATTAACTGTCTAATAAAAACCGGAGAAATTTACGATGTTGACGTGCTTCAGGCTGAAAGGATCAGGCTTGAACGACTCATAAAGGATATGGGTTTCTACAGTTTTTCGCGCGATAATATTTATTTTGAAGTAGACAGCGCAGTTGGAAGAAAGCAGGTAGATATATTCTACGAGGTAAGAAAGTTTCTTGCATATAATGATGGGAACAGGATTGTGGAGTCAGAGCACAGGAGGTACAGGATCAACAATGTATATATCTATTCAGGTTGGGATCCGAAGGCTGCCCTTGATGAGGGTGATAATTATTTAAGCAGGCAGGATACAACATTCCTTGATGATTTTCATTTCATAAAAGATATGGAAAGACATTCAGTCAAGCCTGGTGTGATATTACAATCACTGTACATAAAACCTGGTGATCTATACCAGGTTACTAATATGGAAAGGAGCCAGGATCACCTGAATTCATTACAGTCTTTCAGGCTTGTAAGCATACGTTACTCGGAACCGGAATATGTCCAGGATTGGGCATATGATGAGCTGCCGCTAAATTGTGTTGTAAGGCTTACTCCTGTCACATTGCAGGAATTCAGGGTTGAACTTGAAGGCACAAATTCAGCAGGTAATCTTGGTGGTGCGATTAATCTGGTTTACCAGCACAAGAACCTTTTCCGTGGCGCAGAAAGGCTTAATATTAAACTCAAGGGAGCATATGAGACCCTGTCGGAAAAGATCTCAGGTTCAAGAAGCACCCAGGAATTCGGGTTTGAGACAAGCCTTACACTGCCCAGGTTCATGCTTCCTTTCCTTAAGAAAGAAGATTTCATTAAGAGATATAATCCCAAAACTGTAATTACTGCGGCCTATAACTATCAGAAAATGCCAGTTTATACCCGTACGGTGGCCAATGCATCCTTTGGTTATAACTGGCGCGGTAACCGCTTTACACAACACACTGTGTACCCCCTTCAGCTTAACGTAGTGAATCTTCCCTTTATTGATCCTGATTTTGAGATGAGTATTGATACTACATCGTACCTGGCGTACAGTTATAAAGATGTATTCCTGCTGGGAGGCAATTATATTTATGTGTTCAATAACCAGAATATAAAAAAATCGAGGGATTACTGGTTCATCAAGTTGACCGGTGAACTGGCCGGTAACCTTATGGCATTAGGTTACCGGGTTGCAGGTCCGGAGATTACAGAAGATGGCACCTATGAAATTTTCGGACAGCCTTTTGCCCAGTATGCTCGGGCTGATGTTGATATGCGCTATAACCGCAGACTTAATGAGGTAAGCTCTATAGTATACAGGGGATTTATAGGTGTCGGTATTCCGTATGGCAATTCCAAAGCAGTACCTTTCGAGAAACAATATTTCAGCGGAGGAGCAAACAGTATAAGAGGTTGGCATGTCCGTTCACTGGGGCCTGGTTCATATACACCGGTAGACTCTTCATTTTTTAATATGACAGCTGATATCAAGCTTGAATTTAATGCTGAATACCGGTTCAAATTATTCTGGATACTTGAAGGTGCTATGTTCCTTGATGTTGGTAATATATGGACTTTTTATGAGGATGAAGACCGGGAGGGTACGCAGTTCAGATTTAACAGGTTTTACAGGGACCTGGCTGTTGGAACGGGTTTCGGACTCAGGTTTGATCTTAATTTTGTGATACTGAGGGCTGATCTGGGTATGAAGCTCAGGGATCCCCAATTGCCTGATGCTCCCAGGTGGATATTGCAAAGGCGTAAACTTGATTTCAGAAATGATTTTACCTTTCATATAAGCATTGGATATCCGTTCTAGGAAGCATGGAGCAAGGAGCAGGGAGCAGGGAGCAAGGAGCAGGGAGCAGGGAGCAGGGAGCAGGGAGCAGGGAGCAAGGAGCAAGGAGCAAGGAGCAAGGAGCAGGGTGTGTGTGATTAAGAGACAGAGTAATGGAGAGACAAAGGAATAAAGGGACGGAGTGACTGAGGTACTTCGATTAGGTTATTAATAAAGGGCACTGTGAAAACGATCAAAGCTTAAATTTCGCATCAGTTACGCATATCCGGTTCGCATCAATACGTATCTTATGTGTAATCAGCGGAAATCTGCGAAATCTGCGAAATCTGCGAAATCTGCGAAATCTGCATCTATAACATTTGCATATCAAAACAATTCTAACGAATTTAGTCCGCTCTTTCAAGAATAATGAATAACAGGTAATAATAAACTAAAATGGCGAACTTAGAATTACCGGTCAGGGACACCTTCGGCAGCAAGCTGGGAGTGATAGCAGCAGCAGCTGGATCAGCAGTGGGTCTTGGAAATATCTGGAGGTTCCCGTATGTTCTGGGGGAGAATGGCGGTGGAGCTTTCCTGATCATCTACCTTGGTTTTATTTTTGGCATAGGTTTCCCTGTCATGCTGGCTGAGCTTACAATAGGCAGACGGGCCCAGAGGAATGCCCTGGGGTCATTCAAGAAGCTTGCGCCCGGTAAGCCATGGTACCTGATAGGTTTGATGGGTATTGTCGCAGCATTTATGATACTGGCCTTTTACAGTACTATCGCAGGATGGACGCTTGAATACCTTGTCCAGGCATTTGCAAATGGTTTTGACGGTAAGAGTGCTGACCAGCTTAAGCGATCTTTCGAGGTCTTTCAGAGTGGTTCATTCAGACCTGTTATCTGGCAACTGGTATTTATGTTTCTCACCGCATTCATCATTTACAGGGGTGTAAAGAGGGGCATAGAGAAATATACCAAGATACTGATGCCTGTCCTGGTACTGCTGATAATTATAATCTGTATCAGGTCACTCACCCTGGAGGGTGCAAAAGATGGCCTGGCATTTCTCTTCAAACCTGATTTTTCAAAGATAACATGGCCTGTTATACTCGATGCTCTTGGCCAGGCAGCTTTCTCCCTTAGCATAGGGATGGGTACACTTATTACCTATGGTTCGTATATTCAGAAAAATAACAATCTTCCGGTAACAGCGTTGCAGGTTACTACAGCCGATACGGTCATCGCAATTCTGGCAGGTGTAATGATATTCCCTGCAGTTTTTGCCTTTAATATTGATCCTGCCGAGGGATTCGGACTGGTTTTCATAGTCCTTCCAAATATTTTTGAACAGATGGCCGGTGGCTACTTCTTCTCCATACTGTTTTTCATTCTTCTTTCAATAGCCGCTCTGACATCAACAGTATCAGTTCTTGAAGTGGTGGTAGCTTATTTCAGTGAAGAACTGAATATGAGCAGGCGAAAAGCAACAATACTTGGCGCATCCGCGATAAGTGTTGTGGGTGTTTTTGCCACATTATCATTTGGCCCCCTGAGCAATGCTCTTATCTTCGGACGGACTATATTTGAATGGTTTAATTTCCTGTCGGCTAATCTCCTCTTGCCTCTGGGAGCTATCTTTATTGTGCTCTTTGTGGGATGGTATCTTGGCCGGAATAATGTAAGGGAAGAGATTACCAACCAGGGCGAACTGAAAGGCAGACTGGTAAGTGTTTTTATGATAATAGTAAAATTCATTGCCCCAATAGCTATAACCCTTGTTTTTATTTACGGACTAGGACTGATTGGCTGAATAATATAGCGGATGCTTCCAGGTGATTTTCAACCATTGACTATAAGCGAGCGTATAAACAATGCGTTTGAACCGTTAGTCAATTTTCTTGAGACTGTTTTTTTCTGGGATCCGGTAAAAGCAGTGGGTATTGATATTGGGTCACAGGTACCTATTGTCGTATTATGGCTTGCCTTCGGAGGTATCTTCTTTACTTTCAGGATGAAGTTTATAAACCTTAGAGCATTCAGGCATTCCTTTGCTCTTATCCGGGGTAAATATGATAAACCAGGGTCATCAGGGGAGGTAAGTCATTTCCAGGCCCTGACCACGGCATTATCAGCTACCGTGGGACTGGGTAATATTACAGGTGTTGCCATAGCCATAGCAGTAGGCGGCCCGGGGGCAACATTCTGGATGATATTAGCAGGATTCTTAGGCATGTCACTGAAATTTACCGAGTGTACACTCGGGATTAAATACAGGCATATTGATGATAATGGGAAGGTGTCTGGCGGGCCTATGTATTATCTTAGCATGGCTCTGAAAAAGAGGAAGCTTGGAGTGCTGGGGAAGATTCTGGCAATATTCAGTGCTATAATGATGGTACTGGCTTCATTTGGAGGCAGCAATATGCTTCAATCGAATCAGTCTTTTGCACAGTTTACAACCATATTCCCGGCAATCGAATCACATGGATTCTGGTTTGGTGTAGTATTATCAATACTTATCGCCATTGTTGTTATAGGCGGGATAAGAAGCATTGCGCGTGTGACAGCTAAGCTGGTACCTTTTATGGCATTTCTATATATAGGTGCAGCACTGGTTATAATTTTTATGAATTTTAATAAGATTGATGATGTTTTTATCCTGATTGTTAAGAGTGCTTTTCAGCCGGTAGCGGTAAAAGGAGGAATTATTGGTGTTATAATAACGGGATTTCGCAGGGGAGCATTTTCCAATGAAGCGGGTGTGGGGTCGGCAGCTGTAGCACATGCTGCTGCCAGGACAGATGAACCAGTTAAAGAGGGCATAGTGGCTATGCTGGAGCCTTTTATTGACACCGTAGTGATATGTACAATGACATCCCTGGTAATAATATTTACTGGATTTCACAATTCGGCGGCAACACTTGAGGGGACAGAACTCACTTCAGCAGCTTTTGCATCGGTATTTCCATGGTTTCCATACCTGCTGGTAATAGCAATATTATGTTTTGCTTTTTCAACAATGATATCATGGTCATACTATGGATTGAACGGGTTCAAATTTCTCTTTGGAAAATATATCTACCGGGCCAGTGGCAATAAAAGCCTGACGGCATACGTATATTATACAATGTTCCTTTTCTTTACAATTGTAGGGGCTGCGTCCACACTGGATAATGTAATAGCTTTTTCAGATATGATGGTTCTTACCCTTGCTTTCCCAAATATAATAGGATTACTTATCCTTGCACCCGAAGTGGCTGCCGATATGAAGGATTATATCAGTCGATACAGAGCAGGATTAATAAGAAGATACAATTAGAGTATGTCCATTAAGTGATATTAGTCATTTTAAATGGCTAATTATTCAATTTGTGATCATAAATTAAGGCATCCTGAAATTATTTTTCTATAATTGCGTTTAGGGTATATAATATGTTTATTAACTGCATAGCATTTATTTTTTTGTTTTAGATGAAGAGAATTTTATTTTTCATTATATATATACAGATCTCGCTGCTCAGCTACACTCAGATTATCGCAGATCATACTGTAGTTGATAAGTATGATGAAATACCTCAGGAATTTATTGATGAAGTTAAGAAGATGTGGCTCTCATATCCCGGGGAATCACATTCTGAGGCAATAAGGGATGGATTAGAGGCTTTAGAGGGAATTGATGGAACATATCAGGTTAATGTAACCGAAGAAGGTACGCCAGAAGCATATACAACATCACATCTTAGGGCAAGTAGTGCTACCTGGGGGAGTTATAGTGTATCGTCTGGATGGGTATACAGCTATGGGACATATTCCTGGTTTGTGCAGCCTTTAGGTATATCCAGAACAAAAGCAGGTATTGATTATTGTAATTCTAATAATTTAACTATTGGGGCTTTGGGTTTTGGGTGGTGCTGGGATTCAGAGATTGATTCACCTACAGAGTTCCAGCAATACATAAATGCCACACAAGAATATGTAGATTATTGTACTGCTAACAACATAGATACCCATATACTATTTACTACAGGTACAGTCGATGGGGGCGAAGATACATTTGGAGAAACTGGATACGATAAATATCTCGGCTATGAGCAAATAAGAGATTATGTAGCAGATGATAATAATTTAGTATTATTTGATTATGCCGATATTCTTTGTTATAATGATGCAGGACAGGTAAATACAACTTCATGGAGTGGCCATACATATCCTATTATTCATCCTGATAATGAAGATGGTGGATATACAGGACATATTGGGATGAATGGTGCTGTAAGGCTGGCAAAAGCAATGTGGTGGATGCTGGCAAGGGTTGCAGGATGGGATGGAGGCACTACAAATATTCCCGTAGAAAACATAACGGTAAGTGGTGTAGGAGGATTAAGCTCAATTACCACTGATAAGGGAACTCTTCAATTGACCGCAGACGTATCTCCATCGGATGCTTCCAACAAAACTGTTACATGGTCGATTATCAATGGCTCTGGCCAGGCAACAATTAGCTCCACAGGCCTGGTAACAGCCGTTTCAAGTGGCACGGTTAAAGCCAGGGCAACCGCAAATGATGGTTCAGGAGTATACGGGGAACTTGAGATTATAATAACTAATCAAATAATACTTGTTGAAGACATTGTTGTTACAGGTGCAGGAGGATTAACGACAATAAGTACTGATAATGGCACTTTACAATTAAGCGCGGATATATTGCCCGAAGATGCAACTAATCAGAATGTTTCCTGGTCGGTGACAAATGGGACCGGTGAAGCAACGATCAGTTCAACAGGCCTTGTAAGAGCGGTTGAAAACGGTACAGTTACAGCCAGGGCAACGGCTAATGATGGATCCGGAGTATATGGTACACTGGAGATAACGATATCAAACCAGATTATTCTGGTTACGCAAATAGATGTTTCAGGAGCAGGGGGAGCGACTTCGATTACCAGTACAGGAGCTACTCTTCAATTATACGCTGAAATAACTCCCGCAAATGCTACAGATCATACTGTTACATGGTCCATAATTAATGGCACAGGAGAAGCGACTATCAGTTCAACAGGACTTGTAACAGCAGTTGAGGAAGGCACGGTAACGGCAAGGGCAACTGCAAATGACGGTAGCGATATTTACGGCCAGATGGTGATTACAATCAATGGCGATGTTATACTTGTTTCAGATATTATAGTCACTGGTGCCGGAGGATCTTCAACTATAAGTTCAAATAATGGCACTTTGCAGTTATATGCAGATATATTACCTGTAGATGCCACTAATCAGAATGTTACATGGTCTTTAACAAATGGTACCGGTGAAGCTACTATAAGTTCAACAGGACGTGTAGCTGCAATTGATAATGGTACGGTTACAGCAAGGGCAACTGCAAAAGATGGGTCCGGGGTATATGGGGAGCTTGTGATTACTATCTCTAACCAGATAATCCTGGTGACAAATATTGCTGTTAGCGGTGCAAGTGGATCAAGCGCTATCAGCAGTGATAATGGCACTTTGCAGTTAACCGCCACCGTATCTCCATCAAATGCCACCAATCAAACGGTTACCTGGACAATAATAAATGGTACCGGTCAGGCGACAATAAGCTCATCAGGTCTCGTAACTGCAATTGATAACGGTACAGTAACAGCCAGGGCAACAGCAAACGATGGAAGCGGTATTTATGGACAGCTGGTTATTACGATAGCTGGTCAGTTTATCCCCGTAACAGGTATAACTGTTAACGGTGCAGGAGGATCTTCTGCAATAAGCACTGACAGTGGTACGCTTCAGTTATCTGCAACCATATCTCCATCAAATGCTACCTATAAAACGGTAATCTGGTCAATTATCAACAATACTGGTCAGGCGGGTATAAGTTCAACAGGACTGGTAACAGCTGTTTCCAACGGCACTGTTACAGCAAGGGCTACGGCTACTGACGGGACTGATGTATATGGAGAAATTGAGATTACTATTTCAAACCAGCTAGTACCAGTCACTGAGATAACAATAAACGGAACAGGAGGGCTTACTTCAATTACGGAAGAGGGCGGGACTTTACAACTTTTTGCAGTCATAACTCCTGTAGATGCTACTGATCAGACCGTGACATGGTCGGTAATCAATGGCACAGGCCAGGCCACCATAAGTTCAACGGGACTTTTAACGGCTATAAGCGAGGGAGCAGTAACCGTTATGGCCTCAGCTAATGATGGTTCCGGGATAAGTTCCACTCTTGAGATTACCATAGCTTTTAATCAGGTTAATGATTTCAGGGTAATAGTACGGGAAGGGTATATTGAAGTATTATTTAATGAGGATCATACAGGTTACCATTTAAAACTGTATGACTTAATGGGAAATATGAGACAAAAAGAAATAATTGATGGTAATTCCTGCCAGTTAAATAGTGTTACTCTCACCCCTGGGGTATACTTAGTAGTATTATCGACTTCAGTAATATATGAGGTCAGGAAGGTGATGATTGCAAAATAAAACCAGAAATTCAACACTGGCTTTCTTTTTTATTCACACAATAATCAGAGGTATTTTTTGTATATTGCATTGTCTCACTGCAATAAACTTATTATGAAATTCAGAAAATTCCTGAAACAATGGCTTGGTTATACCAGGGGTGAAAGGACCGGATCGATGGTTTTACTTATAGTACTGATAGCAGTGCTGGGGGTGAGGACCATGCGGACGAGGAGTGGCCGATATTACCCACCTTCGGAAAATTCGGAAGAAGTCATTAATGATAGCAATAACAGAAAGGAAGAGGTACCTTTGTATGCAAACCAGCCCCCAAGGCCAGCTTCGACGAACCATTCTTTGAACCGGTCATCAGGGAAACCGACAGATCCACATCAATCTTACAATGACGTTCATCCTCAGAAGGAGGACCTTATTGATATTAACAGGGCAGATTCAGCTGAGCTGGAAGCACTTCCAGGGATTGGACCTGTGCTCTCAGTAAGAATAATAAAGTACCGCTTACTTCTGGGATATTTTTACAGTATTGAACAGCTAAATGATGTGTACGGTCTTGATAAGGATGTTATAGAGATGAACCGTCATAGGTTCTCATGCGATACCAGCATCATTAGAAAGATACCAATAAATTCTGCATCTTATACAGATCTGCTGAGACATCCCTATGTAAATAAGAGCCAGGTTGAGTCAATAATTAGTTACAGGCAATTATCCGGATCAGTTACTAGCTTTTCAGATCTTGTACAAAACAGGATTTTCAGCATTGGTGAGTTAAACAGGTTGAAACCATATCTGGAACTAAGGTAGAAAGGTCATAAAAGGGTGTGCTGAAATTTTTGTTTATATCGTTTTATTTGGCTATATTTAGGATTGGTTGGGTTGTTATTTTTGGGACATAATTACATGTTGAAGACAATATTGTTTAATATTGTTTTGAAAAAATGATTACACTTTCTATCTTTGCGGCTCAATTTTAAAAACAATAATTAGATTATGATAATTGTTCCGGTAAAAGAAGGCGAAAATATTGACAGGGCATTGAAGAAGTTCAAACGCAAGTTTGAAAAAACAGGAGTTGTTCGTGAGCTCAGGACTCGTCAGGCCTATACCAAGCCTTCGATACGTCGCAGGGAAGAAATTAAGAAAGCGATTTACATACAGAAATTACAGGAAGGAGAAGAGTAATTCTGTTATTTTTAACCTACAGGGTTCCTTTTATGATTAATAAGGAATCATTTCTTGATTACCTGCGGTTTGAGAAGCATTATTCTCAACATACTGTTCGTTCGTATAACAACGATATCGGGCAGTTTTTTTCATTTATAGATGTTCATAAAGGCTCTGATGATTTGAACGATATCAGTATAACAGACATACGCTCATGGATAGTCTCAATGTTAGATGAGGGATATTCTGCGGTGACCGTTCACAGGAAAATTTCTTCGCTCAGGACATTTTTTAGGTACAGCATGAGGAATGGTCTGGTAAATATTAATCCGGCAGAAAATATTGTATTGCCAAAGAGGCGTAAACGGCTACCTGTTTTTGTTGAGGAAGCATCGCTTGACAATCTGCTCGACAGTTACAATTTCGGTGAAGGATACAGTGGCTTGCGTGACCGTACAATTATTGAAATGTTGTATACCACAGGCATGAGGAAAGCTGAGCTTATAGGCATAGGGCTTGATGATGTGGATATGTTGAATGGAACTGTTAAAGTACTGGGCAAGCGGAACAAGGAGAGAATACTACCTCTCCTGGGCACTTTTATGAATAATCTTTCACATTATATTGCTGTTCGAAATGATTATTACCCCGGCCATGAAGAAGAATGGTTATTTCTTACTGACAGAGGGAACAAGTTATACGACAAGTTTGTCTATAATATAGTGAGAAGATATCTTGAAATGGTTACTACTATTGAGAAAAAGAGCCCCCATGTGCTGAGGCATACCTTTGCCACACACATGCTCAATCATGGTGCTGATCTCAATTCGGTTAAGGAAATACTGGGTCACGCTAATCTTTCAGCTACACAGGTTTATACTCACAATACATTTGAGAAGTTAAAGAAAGTATATAAACAAGCTCATCCCAGAGCGAATAAAAATTGAGGAGGAAAAAAAATGAATATCCAGATCCATTCAGTAAAATTTGATGCAGATAAAAAATTAATAAAATTTATTAATCAGAAAGTAAATAAGCTGAGTCAGTTCAGTAATAATATAATTGCTGTTGAGGTATTTTTACGTTTAGCCAAGGATCAGGAGAAAGAGAACAAACTTGTTGAAATAAGGATTGAATATCCCCGTGGGCCTTTATTTGCAAAGAAACAGAGCAAAACATTTGAAGAAGCAACAGATAATGTTATAGAAGCATTGAAGAAGCAGATTACCAAGCAGAAAGAAAAAATGAGGGGCAAGTAGTATTTTCATCTTAAAAATATTATCCTTTTAGTTTGCTGTTTAAATTAAATATTTCTACATTTGCAAACCGATTTTCAAGGGTAGAAGTACTTAATTATTAGCGTTCTTTTAAATTGTCTATAAGCGTTCTTTAAAAATTGCCGATGTAGCTCAGCTGGTCAGAGCAGCTGATTTGTAATCAGCAGGCCGGGGGTTCGAATCCCTTCATCGGCTCATTGATTTGATGCAAGTGTATGTCTTATTGAGACATCTGCGTTTGAAGGGGGAGATACCAAAGTGGCCAACTGGGGCAGACTGTAAATCTGCTGTCGAATGACTTCGTAGGTTCGAATCCTGCTCTCCCCACTGAATAACAAGGATTTAGGGGCCGGCACTTTTGCAGACGGTTATTGTAAATGACCTCTGTTTTGGAAATAAGCGGGAGTAGCTCAGTTGGTAGAGCATCAGCCTTCCAAGCTGAGGGTCGCGGATTCGAGTTCCGTCTCCCGCTCTATTCTTTGCCGATGTAGCTCAGGGGTAGAGCGTTTCCTTGGTAAGGAAGAGGTCACGGGTTCAATTCCCGTCATCGGCTCGAAAATGAATTTTATTAACGAATAAATTTTAATATTAAATACGTTGGAGTTATGGCTAAAGAAAAATTTGACAGGTCGAAGCCGCACGTAAATATCGGAACCATAGGTCATGTTGATCATGGTAAGACTACTTTGACTGCTGCTATCACAATGGTGCTTGCGAAGAAAGGTCTCTCTGAGATAAGAGACTTTGACTCAATTGATAATGCTCCCGAGGAAAAAGAAAGGGGTATTACAATTAACACGGCACATGTTGAATACCAGACAGAAAACCGTCACTATGCGCACGTTGATTGCCCTGGTCATGCTGACTATGTAAAAAACATGGTTACAGGTGCTGCCCAGATGGATGGAGCAATTCTCGTTGTTGCAGCAACCGATGGACCAATGCCACAGACTCGTGAGCATATTCTGCTTGCGAAGCAGGTAAACGTGCCTAAGATCGTTGTATATCTGAACAAAGTTGACATGGTTGATGATCCGGAGCTTCTCGAGCTCGTAGAGATGGAAGTGCGTGAACTTCTTGAATTTTACGAATTTGATGGAGACAATACCCCTGTCATTCTTGGATCTGCGCTAAAGGCATTGAATGGTGATCCTGAGGAGGAGAATAAGATTGTGGAACTCATGAACGCAGTTGATGAGTATATTCCGATACCTCCCCGTGATAATGAAAAACCATTCCTGTTGCCAGTGGAAGATATTTTCTCAATAACAGGTCGCGGAACTGTTGCCACAGGACGTATTGAAACAGGTGTAGTTAATACAGGTGATGAACTTGAAATGATAGGTCTTGGAGCACAGAAGAGGAAAACAGTATGTACGGGAGTGGAAATGTTCCGTAAGATACTGGATCGTGGTGAAGCAGGTGATAATGTAGGGCTGTTGCTTCGTGGTGTTGATAAGAAGGAGATTAAAAGAGGTATGGTTCTTGCCAAGCCTGGATCAATAACACCCCACACGAGGTTTAAAGCTGAAGTATATGTCCTGAAGAAAGAAGAAGGCGGACGTCATACTCCTTTCCATAATAAGTACCGTCCTCAGTTCTACCTGAGAACTCTTGACGTTACAGGTGAAGTTAAGCTTCCCGAAGGAACTGAGATGGTTATGCCAGGCGACAGGGTTACCATAGAAGTATTACTTATTACTCCTGTTGCTATTAACCAGGGACTGAGTTTTGCTATTCGTGAAGGAGGAAGAACTGTTGGAGCTGGCCAGGTAACTGAGATTATTGAATAAGATAAATTTAACGGCTTTATCTGCAGGGGGTGATAATACACTCCCTGCATTGCGGTATACGGGTGTAGCTCAGTTGGTAGAGCACTGGTCTCCAAAACCAGGTGTCGGGAGTTCGAGTCTCTCCTCCCGTGCAAACTGTTTATAAAATGAAGAAAATAAGGAGATACATAAAGGAGTCATTTACTGAACTTATACACAAAGTAACATGGCCGACATGGAGTGAGCTGCAAAATAGTACCACAGTGGTAATGATTGCCTCGCTTATTATTGCTCTGGTTGTATGGGTTATGGACTATGCTTTTGACAATATTATGTCATTTGTCTACAAGTTATTATATTAAAAGCAGGACGTTTCGATGAGTGAGAATGTGAAGAAGTGGTATGTATTACGTGCGATAGGGGGGAAAGAAAAGAAGGTTAAGGAATATCTCGAAAGTGAGATTAATCGCCTTGAATTACAGGATTACATTTCTCAGGTCCTCATACCACAGGAAAAAGTATACCAGATCAGATCAGGAAAAAAGATCAGCAAGGAAAGGAATTTCTTTCCGGGCTATGTTCTTGTCGAGGCTGCCCTGGTAGGTGAGGTGCCTCATATACTGAAGAATATACCAAATGTTATTGGTTTCCTCGGGACAAAGGAAGGTGAACCTGTGCCCCTGAGGAAATCTGAAATAAACAGGATACTGGGTAAGGTTGATGAACTTGCTGCAAGTGATGAGGAAATAAATGTTCCTTTTTATGTCGGTGAATCGGTTAAGGTCGTTGACGGACCATTTAACAGCTTTACAGGTATTATTGAAGAGGTGAATGATGAGAAAAAGAAACTCAAGGTTATGGTTAAGATTTTCGGAAGGAAAACACCCCTCGAATTGAGTTTCATGCAGGTTGAGAAAGAAAGTTAAAGACTATATTTTAAATTAAGATATTGGTGGTTACAATAATTATAATGCTTCCTGAGTGGCCGCCAAGCTCTCGCGTAAACTAAGCAAAATGTAAATTATGGCAAAAGAAGTTGCTGGAATTATCAAGTTACAAATACGTGGCGGTGCAGCTAATCCATCACCACCTGTGGGCCCTGCACTGGGTGCCAAAGGTGTTAATATAATGGATTTCTGCAAGCAGTTTAATGCGAGGACCCAGGATAAAGCAGGAAAGGTTATTCCGGTTATTATAACTGTTTATGCTGACAAATCTTTTGATTTTGTCACCAAAACACCACCGGTGGCCGTTCAGCTTATGGAGATGGCGAAGGTGAAGAAAGGTTCATCTGAATCAAACATCACCAAGGTTGCATCCGTTACCTGGGACCAGGTGCGTACGATTGCTGAAGAAAAAATGGCTGATTTAAACTGTTTTACGGTTGATTCAGCCATGAAGATGGTGGCCGGTACTGCCAGAAGTATGGGTATAACCGTTAAAGGTGAATATCCGGGTAGTAACTAAAATTTATTAAGGATAATATGACTAAACTTACCAAGAACAATAAGATGGCCCTTGAGAAGGTCGAAAGGGACAGGCTTTATACACTGGCTGAGGCAGCCAAACTGGTGAAGGAAATTACTTTTTCAAAGTTTGATGCTTCGGTTGATTTGGATGTAAGGTTAGGTATTGATCCACGTAAATCAAACCAGATGGTTCGCGGAGTTGTTTCCCTGCCTCATGGAACAGGTAAAGAAACCAGGGTACTGGTACTCTGTACCCCTGACAAGGAAGCAGAAGCGAAAGAAGCCGGAGCCGACCATGTCGGTCTCGATGAATATATTGAGAAAATCAAAGGCGGCTGGACTGATATTGATGTGGTGATAACCATGCCGAGCGTTATGGGTAAGATCGGTCCCCTGGGTAGGATACTTGGTCCACGAGGACTGATGCCTAACCCTAAAAGTGGTACTGTTACAATGGATATAGGTAAGGCTGTGTCTGAAGTGAAACAGGGTAAGATTGATTTCAAAGTTGATAAATACGGAATCATTCATACATCTATAGGAAAAGTTTCATTTGAACCTCAGAAGATTGTTGAAAATGCGAAGGAGTTTATTTCGACAATTAATAAACTTAAACCGGCTGCTGCCAAAGGAACTTATATTAAAAGTATATTCCTCTCAAGCACAATGAGCCCGGGCATAAAAGTAGACCCTAAAGGTCTGGAGGAAAAAATCTGAAATAAGGAGGAACAATGAGACTGGAAGAGAAACAAGCAATAATAGACAGCCTGGCTGAAAAATTAGAAGAATACAGCCACTTTTATCTGACCGATACTGCTGAGCTTAACGCTGCTCATACATCGGATCTGAGAAGAGCCTGTTTTGAGAGAGACATCAAACTGATTGTCGTTAAAAACACACTTCTTAAGAGAGCCCTGGATAAATCTGAGAAAAACTTTGAAGAACTGTATGATGTTCTTAAAGGTTCTACGTCTGTCATGTTTAGTAATACTGGAAATATCCCGGCAAAATTACTGCAGGACTTCCGTAAAAAACATGATAAACCCGTACTGAAAGGTGCATTTGTTGAAGAATCAGTCTATTTAGGCGATGATAAGATCGACATTCTGGCAGCACTCAAATCGAAAGATGAACTTCTTGCCGATCTGATTGCACTGCTGCGCTCACCTATGCAGAATCTCATGTCTGCATTGAATTCGGGTTCAAATAATATTCATGGAGTGCTTGAAGCACTTTCAAAAAGAGATAATTAGATAAATAATAATCATTTTAAAATAATCTGAGAGATGGCAGATCTTAAAAAGTTAGCAGAAGAATTAGTAGGCTTAACTGTAAAAGAGGTAAATGAACTTACAGATATACTGAAGGAAGAGCATGGAATCGAACCTGCTGCAGCAGCTGTTGCTGTTGCTGGCCCTGCAGCCGGAGGCGAAGCAGCCGCAGCTGAGGAAAAGACAGAATTTGATGTAATGCTCACTGCTCCCGGAGGGCAGAAACTGCAGATAGTTAAACTTGTAAAGGAGATTACCGGCCTGGGACTGAAAGAAGCAAAAGCTGTGGTTGATTCCGCACCTTCAGCAATCAAGGAAGGTATATCGAAGGATGAGGCTGAAAGCGTTAAAAAGCAACTTGAAGAAGCAGGAGCCGAAGTTGAACTTAAATAAGCTTTACCCTGTAAAGATTTATAGGTTTGATCCCGGCTTAAATCGGGATCAAGCCTTTTTGTCGTTAAATAACAAGTTCAAATAATTCCATAATAGATGACCTCAAAAAATAACAAAAGAATCAGTTTTGCAACCATAAAAAATCAGTTGGAATATCCTGATTTCCTCGAGGTTCAATTGAAGTCGTTCACGGAGTTCTTCCAGATGGGAACAACACCGGAGAACAGGAAAATTGAGGGATTATACAGGGTCTTTAATGAAAATTTCCCTATCAGTGATACCAGGAATAATTTCATTCTCGAATTTCTGGATTACTCGGTTGATCCACCAAGATATACTATCGAAGAATGTATTGAAAGAGGATTGACCTTCAGTGTCCCGCTTAAAGCAAAACTTAAATTGTACTGTACCGATCCCGAACATGAAGATTTTGATACAGTAATACAGGATGTATACCTAGGTACAGTCCCCTACATGACTGACAGAGGGACATTCGTAATTAACGGTGCCGAAAGGATAGTTGTATCACAGCTGCATCGTTCACCTGGAGTATTCTTCGGACAAAGCATACATGCTAACGGTACAAAACTGTACTCAGCACGAATAATACCTTTTAAAGGGTCCTGGATAGAATTCGCCACCGACATAAATAACGTGATGTACGCCTATATTGACAGGAAGAAGAAACTGCCTGTTACTACATTACTGCGTGCAATAGGTTATGAGAGTGATAAGGAAATACTTGAGATATTTAATCTTGCAGAAGAACAAAAAGTATCCAAGACAAATCTTAAGAGACTGGTAGGTAGGAAATTAGCCGCCAGAGTGCTTAAGTCATGGTTTGAAGACTTTGTTGATGAAGATACCGGAGAACTTGTATCTATTGAAAGAAATGAAGTCGTACTCGATCGTGAAACTGTTATTGAAAACGAACATATTGACCTGATTGTCGATTCAGGTACAAAAGATATTTTATTGCACAGGGAAGATCAGAATGTTTCTGATTATGCAATTATCTATAATACATTACATAAAGACCCGTGTAACTCTGAAGAAGAGGCAGTGCTATACATTTACAGGCAGTTAAGGAATGCTGAGCCGCCGGATGTAGCAACCGCCAGGGACGTAATTGACAAGCTGTTTTTCTCTGATAAGAGATACGACCTTGGTGAGGTGGGCCGTTACAGGATCAATACCAAACTGGGATTAAATACCGACTCTGATGTTAAGGTTCTTACCAAAGAGGATATTATAGAAATAATTAAATACCTTATTGAGCTGATCAACTCCAAAACGGATATTGATGATATTGACCATCTCAGTAACCGCCGTGTCAGGACAGTGGGGGAGCAACTATACAACCAGTTTGGTGTTGGTCTGGCCCGAATGGCCAGAACAATAAGAGAAAGGATGAATGTAAGGGATAACGAGGTGTTCACACCTGTTGACCTTATAAATTCCAAAACTCTGTCATCGGTAATTAATTCCTTCTTTGGGACAAACCAGTTATCACAGTTTATGGATCAGACAAATCCTCTTGCAGAGATGACTCACAAGAGGCGTATGTCGGCTCTGGGACCCGGTGGCCTATCACGTGAGAGAGCAGGTTTTGAGGTAAGGGATGTGCACTATACTCACTATGGCCGGTTGTGCCCAATAGAAACACCGGAAGGACCCAATATCGGGCTTATATCATCATTATGTGTCTATTCCAAGATTAATAAACTTGGTTTTATAGAAACGCCTTACAGGAAAGTCACATCTGCAAAGGTTGATCTCACAAATAGTGGTGTGGTGTGGCTTAGTGCCGAAGAAGAAGAGGAGAAGGTAATTGCACAGGCAAATGCTCCGCTTGATGATGAAGGAAATTTCGTTAACCCAAGGGTGAAGGCTCGTTTTGAGGCTGATTATCCTCATGAGGAGGCCGAGAAGATAAACCTGATGGATGTAGCTCCTAACCAGATTGCTTCCATAGCAGCTTCATTAATTCCCTTCCTTGAGCATGATGATGCCAACCGTGCCCTTATGGGATCCAACATGATGAGACAGGCCGTACCCCTTATGAGGCCCGAAGCGCCAATTGTGGGAACCGGACTGGAAGATAAAATGGTAAGGGACTCCCGCATTCTTATCGTTGCTGAAGGTGATGGTGTTGTCGAATATGTTGATGCTGAAGAAATAGTTATAAGGTATTCACGTACCGATGAAGAGAAGTTTGTCAGCTTTGATGATGATGTAAAAAGATACAGGCTGCCGAAGTATCAGAAAACAAACCAGAATACGTGTATTAACCTGGTTCCGATTGTGAAAAAAGGAGACAAGGTTAAGAACGGACAGGTTTTGACTGAAGGTTACGGTACCAAGGAAGGTGAGCTGGCACTCGGACGCAATCTTAAAGTGGCATTCATGCCATGGAAAGGTTATAACTTTGAGGATGCCATAGTCATTTCTGACAAAGTTGTACAGGACGATGTATTCACATCGATACATATAGATGAATACCTGCTGGAAGTACGGGATACGAAAAGAGGTGTTGAAGAGCTCACTTCTGACATACCAAACGTTAGTGAAGAAGCAACAAGAGACCTCGATGAAAATGGCCTTATACGTATAGGCGCACATATTAAACCCGGCGATATTCTTATAGGAAAAATAACACCTAAAGGGGAATCTGATCCCTCACCTGAAGAAAAACTCCTCAGGGCCATATTTGGAGATAAAGCAGGGGATGTAAAAGATGCTTCATTGAAAGCAGGACCTTCGCTCACAGGTGTTGTTATTGATAAGAAACTATTCTCCAGGGCTGTAAAAGACCGCAAGTCCAAAACTGTGGAAAAGCCCTTGATAGAAAAGATTGACGCAGAGTTTGAAAAAAGTGCTGACGATTTAAAAATGAGATTGGTAGACAAACTGTTTATCCTCGTTAATGGAAAGACATCACAGGGTGTTAAGGATTATCTAAATGTTGATATAATACCCAAAGGCACCAAGTTTACCCTTAAGCAGCTCCAGGAGATTGATTATCTGAATGTCAATCCAAATAAATGGACCACCGACAAGAAGAAGAATGATACCATAAAACAACTACTTCACAATTATCTTATCAAGTACAAGGAGATTGATGGTATTTACAAGCGTAAGAAATATAATATCAGCATAGGTGATGAGCTTCCTGCAGGTATTGTACGTCTTGCCAAAGTATATGTGGCTAAAAAACGTAAGGTTAAAGTAGGTGACAAGATGGCCGGAAGGCATGGAAATAAAGGCATAGTAGCAAAAATAGTGCGTGCTGAAGACATGCCGTTCCTTGAAGATGGAACCCCTGTTGACATTGTTCTCAATCCACTGGGTGTGCCGTCGAGGATGAACCTGGGGCAGATTTATGAAACTGTCCTTGGGTGGGCCGGTCAGAAGCTTGGTCTTAAATTCTCCACACCTATATTTGATGGAGCGACGATAGATGAGATAACTGAATATACCGAGAATGCAAAGTTGCCACGGTTTGGTACAACTTATCTCTATGATGGCGGAACAGGAGAGAGGTTCCACCAGCCGGCTACTGTTGGAGTGATATATATGCTAAAGCTGGGTCACATGGTTGATGATAAAATGCATGCCCGTTCAATAGGTCCGTACTCGCTGATAACACAGCAGCCACTGGGTGGTAAGGCACAATTTGGAGGGCAGCGTTTCGGTGAGATGGAAGTTTGGGCTCTTGAAGCATTCGGAGCTGCACATATATTGCAGGAGATACTGACTATTAAATCTGATGATGTAGTAGGAAGGGCCAAAGCTTATGAAGTAATAGTGAAAGGAGAACCCATGCCACAGCCAGGAATCCCTGAATCACTTAACGTGTTACTTCATGAGTTGAGAGGACTGGGATTGAGTCTTAACCTCGACTGATGTTTAGACTTAAGTAAGGTGTTTGATTTTTTTTGAAAATAATAATTACAACATATGTCATTCAGGAAAGACAATAAAGCTAAAACAAACTATTCGAAGATCACTATTGGACTGGCTTCACCTGAAGAAATTCTGGATCGTTCAAGCGGTGAAGTACTTAAACCGGAAACAATAAATTACAGGACATATAAACCGGAACGTGACGGATTATTCTGTGAAAGGATCTTTGGACCTGTTAAGGACTATGAATGCCACTGCGGTAAATATAAAAGAATACGATACAAGGGTATCGTATGTGACCGTTGTGGTGTTGAGGTGACTGAAAAGAAAGTACGGCGTGAACGTATGGGCCATATATCATTAGTGGTTCCTGTCGCCCACATATGGTACTTCAAGTCACTGCCCAATAAAATAGGCTACCTGCTGGGATTACCTACAAAAAAGCTGGATTCAATAATATATTATGAGCGTTATGTAGTTATTAATCCGGGTGTTAAGCAGGCTGATGGTATAAACTACCTGGACTTCCTTACAGAGGAGGAATATCTTGATATCATTGAGAGTCTTCCAAGAGAGAACCAATATCTTGAGGATGATGATCCCGATAAATTTATCGCTGAAATGGGGGCTCAGGCATTACATATGCTCCTGAGCCGGCTTGACCTTGATGATCTATCATATACCTTGCGTCATAAGGCAAGTACTGAAACATCACAGCAGAGAAAGAACGAGGCTCTTAAAAGACTTCAGGTAGTAGAGGCCTTCAGGGCTTCCCAGAACATTAACAAACCTGAATGGATGATAATAAAGGTGGTACCGGTTATCCCTCCTGAACTCAGACCACTGGTACCTCTTGATGGTGGAAGATTTGCCACAAGCGACCTCAATGATCTTTACCGCAGGGTTATTATAAGAAATAACAGGCTTAAGCGGTTAATTGAGATCAAAGCTCCTGAAGTGATTCTCAGAAATGAGAAGAGGATGCTGCAGGAAGCTGTTGATTCATTATTCGACAATTCGAGAAAGGTAAATGCAGTAAAGACTGATGCCAACCGACCACTCAAGTCGCTTAGCGACAGCCTTAAAGGCAAACAGGGAAGATTCCGCCAGAACCTTCTGGGTAAAAGGGTGGATTATTCAGCCCGGTCGGTGATAGTTGTTGGTCCTGAACTGAACCTCCATGAATGCGGTCTGCCTAAAGATATGGCTGCTGAATTATATAAGCCATTCATTATAAGAAAGTTGATCGAGAGAGGCATTGTCAAAACTGTGAAGTCGGCAAAAAAGATTGTTGACAGGAAAGATCCTGTTGTGTGGGATATACTTGAGAATGTGCTTAAGGGTCATCCTGTATTACTCAACAGGGCTCCAACACTTCACAGACTAGGCATACAGGCTTTCCAGCCAAAACTTATTGAAGGAAAGGCTATACAGTTGCATCCACTGGTATGTACAGCATTTAATGCCGACTTCGATGGTGACCAGATGGCAGTACACCTTCCACTGGGTAATGCAGCGATACTGGAATCGCAGATATTAATGCTTGCATCCCATAATATTCTTAATCCTGCCAACGGTGCACCTATTACAGTTCCTTCACAGGACATGGTACTGGGTCTGTATTATATAACAAAAGCAAGGAAGAGCACAGAAGATATCAGGGCAAAGGGTGAAGGGCTTGTATTCTATTCATCTGAAGAGGCTACAATAGCCTATAATGAAGGTAAAGTGGATTTACATGCCCTGGTGAAAGTCAAGGTAGATGATATAGCTGATGGTAAAAAGGTCAATCACTTAATTGAGACCACAGTAGGACGGGTAATCTTTAATGAATATGTACCGGAAGAAGTTGGATTTATAAATGAGCTTCTGACAAAGAAATCATTAAGGGATATAATCGGAAACGTACTTAAAAAATCAGGTACGGCTAAAACAGCTGCTTTCCTTGATGCAATAAAAGATCTTGGGTATACAATGGCCTTCAAGGGTGGATTATCATTTAACCTTGAAGACGTAATAATACCAGATGAGAAAGTACAGTTTGTGGATGAGGGTTACGCCCAGGTCGAGGATGTACTTGCTAATTATAATATGGGATTTATTACAAACAATGAAAGATATAACCAGATAATTGATATCTGGACCCATATCAATGCGAAGCTTACGCAGACCCTTATGAAGCAACTGTCAAGTGACAGACAGGGATTTAATTCTGTATACATGATGCTTGATTCAGGCGCCAGGGGGTCTAAAGAGCAGATACGACAGTTATCAGGAATGAGAGGACTTATGGCTAAACCCCAGAAGTCGGGCTCAACAGGCAGTGAGATCATAGAAAACCCTATCCTTTCTAACTTTAAGGAAGGATTATCTGTGCTGGAGTATTTTATTTCTACTCACGGTGCCCGGAAGGGATTGGCTGATACAGCTCTCAAAACAGCTGATGCAGGTTACCTTACCCGTCGTCTTGTTGATGTCTCACAGGATGTTGTAATTGCTGAGGAAGACTGTGGAACACTGAGGGGACTTGTTGCTACAGCCA
>Ga0272441_10002085_pt1 | contig 41371 bp, 36 predicted proteins | sample SSMProp6N_FD_193582 | JGI IMG/M metagenome (GOLD analysis project Ga0272441, IMG submission 193582) | Marine sediment archaeal communities from Little Sippewissett salt marsh, Falmouth, MA, United States - SSM-Prop-6N | ecosystem: Environmental > Aquatic > Marine > Wetlands > Sediment ...
GTAACGGTACCCCGGTCCTGCTGAATCCCCTTCACCACGGAGTAGGGGAGGGTGCCCGAGCGGAGATGAGGCCATCTCGTCTCTCGTGTCTGGTGTCTCGTATCATTCCCGCGTGAACGACGCAGCGGAACCCGTCAACGCTGAGGCAGCTCCCAACGGTTCGGCGAGTCGCCCGCGTATCCGGTCGATTGCACTCCCGACCGAGCACGGAGGGTGGGGTTTCACCCTCGAACCGATTCTCCTCGGATTGCTGGTGGCGCCATCCGCGGCGGCATGGGAGCTGTCGGCGGCGGCGCTCGGGATCTTCCTCGCTCGGCGGCCCGTCAAGCTTGTCTCCACCGACATCGTTCGCCGGCGTTGGCTTCCTCGGTCCAGGATCGCGCTCGTCTTTGCACTGCTCTACGGAGGCCTGGCCCTCGCGGGAACGGTAGGTGCGTTCTTCACGGCAGAGGGACCGTTCTGGATCCCGGTACTCGTGGCTATTCCTTTTGCTCTCGTAGCACTTCGCGCCGATGCACAGAGCAAGAACCGAGCCTTGATACCGGAACTGTCGGGATCAATTGCAATGGGAGCCACCGTGTCGGCTATCGCGCTCGGCAGCGGCTGGGATCTCGGCCCGGCGTTCGGCCTGTGGCTCGTGCTTGCGGCACGCGATGTCGCCGCAATCGTTCTTGTGCGCGGCCAAATCCGCCGACTCAAGCGACGACCGGCGGGAGCGTCGACGATCTACGCTGTTCAGGCGGCGTGCATCGGTGTTGTTGCCGTTGCCGCCGTCGCGGGAATCGCGCCGTGGCTCGCCGTTGGTGCGATTGCACTCGTCGCTCTCGTCGCCGTGATGTCGCTCAAGCGGCCGCCGGTCGAAGCCCGGATCATCGGCTGGACACAGATGGGTGTGGGCTTCATGGTCGTGCTCGTCACCGCGGCGGGTGTCCACCTTGGTTGGTAGCGCGCCGCCAACCGCGAGACGTCCTACGACAGGTGTTCGTTGACGATGCGCAACACGGCGGTGCCCATCTCGCGGACCTTCGCAAGTGCGGCATCCTGTCGTTCGACGATCTCTGAGACGTCGCCTTCGAGGCCGTCGAGGTTGATGCGAACATTGAGCGATGCGCCTTCTGCTGCGGCGACCGCGCAGGCTGCGGCGACGCCTGCGTCAGATACCGAATTCGGGTTGCCGTCGATCGCGGTGACGAGCGCGAGCTCGAGTGCTTCGACGCAGCGTTCCACTACGCCGAGAGGAACCAGTGTTGCTTCGAGGTTGGCCGCGGCCATCGCTGCCTCGCGTGCCGCACGGTCATCATCGGTCTTCCTGGGCATGCGGATCGCCGCGAGCACCGCGTTGAAGGCTTCGGTGTCTCGATCAACGGCCGCGAGGAACCAGTCCTTCAGCGCCTGAGCGTCGCGGCCCGCCGATTCCATCGCGGGCTTGTTGTCTTCCATCCCCACCTTCACAAACGTGAGCGATGCGACCATCGATGACAACGATGCCGAGAGGGCGCCCGCGAGCGCAGCCACCGATCCGCCACCGGGCGCGGGCGAATCCTTCGAGAGCTCATCGGTGAACTCGGTGAGGGTCCTATGGACCAACCCCACCGGTTCGCCTCGGAACCGGTACTCCACGATCTTCGCTGCCGGATCGAACGGGGTGATCTCGTCGAGGCCGAGCGACACAACCGCTGCCTTGACTCGGTCCTGTTCAGGAACGGCTGTCGTTCGGCCCTGAGCCTCCAGGAAGTAGTCGCCGGCGGCGAGCATCGCCTCGAGCGGGACCAACCCCACGATCTCGGATCCGGTCACCCTCATGCCGCGGCGCGATGCCTCTTCCCGGCATGCTTCGAAGACTTCGTGCATGGGAGCAACCGACGTGTCAGTGAGGTTGAGCGAAACCTGCGCCCGGTCGTACTCGTCGATGTACCAGCCAACTCCCTTGACCTCCTCGAAGCGACCCGGGGCAAACACGGTCTTGCCGTATTCGTTCTTGATGATCTTCCCACCGGCGTCACGAGTCGCCGTGCCGAGCGTTCGGACGGCCGACGCGACTTGATGAGCGAGCTTGCGATCGGTTGTGTTGAGGTTGACGTTGTATGCGATGAGGAACTGGCGAGCACCGATTGCCGTGGCGCCCGTAGCCGGGTTGAAGGCGGGCCCGAAGTCCGGCGCATCGGATCGCGCAGCGAGGCCCTCGTATTCGCCGCTGCGGGCATCGGCCAACGAACGACGGCCGTCGAGCGCTGCGTGTTCGTAGAGGTACACCGGGATCCCGAGTTCTGCGCCAACCCGGGCTCCGAGGCGGCGGGCGATCTCGACGCATTGCTCCAGCGTCATTCCCTCGATCGGGACGAACGGGCAGACGTCGGTTGCCCCCATCCGTGGGTGTTCTCCGGTGTGTTGAGACATATCGATGAGTTCGGCTGCCCGCGCAATGGCTCGCAACGCCGCCTCCTCTGCCGCTTCGGGCGTGCCGACGAATGTGACGACCGTCCGGTTGGTGGCGGCACCCGGATCCACGTCGAGCAGCTCAACGCCGTCGACCGCCTCGATCTCTGCGGTGATCGAAGCAATGACGTCATGGTCTCGGCCCTCGGAGAAATTCGGGACGCATTCGACGAGTTTCACACGACCTCCCATCGGCTACGGGAATGAGGCTACCGCCCGGAAGACGTGCGCGGGAGCCTCGAGCACGTTGCGTTGCCCAGCTCCGTCATCAACGTGGTTCGCTAGCCTGAAACAAAGGGGGCTTGCGGCTTGACCCACAGGGCAGGGTTCGGACGATGGGCGGTCGCTGTGCCCCATCGATGGGTGGCGGAACGAGCAGGTATGACCGACACGAGCAGGGGGAGATCCAAGAGGCCGGGCCTCGCCGCGGTCCTCTCGGCCGTCGTTCCCGGGGCCGGTCAGTGGTACGGCGGCCGGGTTCGCCGGGCCGTCCTCGTGTTCCTGCCGACACTGGTGCTGGTGGCGCTGGTGGCTGCATTCTGGTCTCGTGGCGCCGTCCGCATCATTGAACTCCTCGTCCAGCCTTCGGTGTTGTGGATGCTCCTGGCGGTCAATCTGCTGGTTCTCCTCTGGCGCGGCTTCGTTGTGGTTGACGCCTTCCAGGTGGCCCGCGACGGCAGACGCCCCGGATGGTTCGCCGTTGCCGTTCTGTCGGTCACGCTGCTGGCTGTTGCCGCTCCCCATGCGGTCTTCGTTGCGTACGATCTCGAGGCGATCGACCTCCTCGAGTCAGTATTCGCCGATGGCGACGTAGCCGCACCCGTCTTCGAACAGGATCCTCCGCCGAGCACAAACCAGTCGACACTGGGCGAACCCGTACCCATCGAGGTACCCGATCCTGCTCTTGTTGCGGCCCCGATCATCGTCACGCCGCGATCGACGAGGAATCTGATCTTCCGGTCTGGGGTTGGAGATCCGGTCGCGATCGCCTCGTGGCCCGACATAATCTCCAATCCGGTTCCCGCCATCGACTTGGTTCCCGCAGTCGACACCGAGGGTGTTGACCGAATCACGATTCTGCTCGCAGGCGGCGACGCGGGTCCCGGGCGCGGCGGTTTGCGGACGGACACCATCATCGTTGCCACGCTCGACACGACCACTGGTCATGCCGCGTTGATGAGCATCCCGCGCAACATGATCCAGGTCCCGCTCAAGCCCGAGTACGACCTCGCGTTCATCGACCTTGAACAGCAGATCACACCATGGGACGTGCGGCGGACATGGACGGACGACAACGGCGACGGCGTGGCCGACCAGTTTGTCCCGTGCCATTGCTTCCCAGATCAGATCAATGCCATCTATCCGTTCACTCGCGGATGGACCGAGACCTATCCCGACGAGGTCGACCCGGGGATGGCGACGTTGCGAGACAGCGTCGAGTTGCTGCTTGGAATCGAGATTGACTTCTACGCGCTCGTCAACATGTCCGGATTCGTACGGGTTGTTGATGCCCTCGGCGGCGTGCGGGTCTACGTCACGAACTCGGTCAATACCGAAGTCTCACCTGCGCGAGAAGGTGAGGACTGGATCGAAGTGCATATCCGTCCGGGGTGGCGCCGACTGAACGGCCATCAGGCGCTCGCCTATGTCCGAGAGCGGAAGACGAGCAGCGACTACGTTCGGATGACCCGTCAGCGGTGCATGCTGAAGGCGGTCGCTGCGAGTGCGGACCCGATGACGATTGTGACGCGCTTCGCTTCGCTCTCTCGAGCGGTGAAATCGTCTGTGCGAACCGATATCCCGCTCGATTACGTGCCAACCTTGGTGGCCCAAGCGGCGGCGCTCGACTTCGACGACATCGTGACGGTGGGATTCACCCCGCCGGAGTACGCCCCGACGGCCAATCACCGCAACCAGCCGATCCCCGATCTGGCCGCCATCCGAGCCAAGGTCCAAGAGATCCTGACCGCCGACCCCGCCACGCTCACAGAGGCGCCCGAAGAATCAGAGTGCAGGATCTGAGCCTCCCCTCCCCTCCCTCACGAGGTGTGGGAGGGGGCGGTTTGGTAGCAGGCATTGCGCAGATGAGGTCGGCCGCGGTCTGCCCCCTCCGCTGCGTTCCGGCCTGTCGTCCGGTGTTCGCGACCTCTTCTCTTTTCCCCTCCACCGCCGAAGGTGGGGGAGGGTGCACGAGCAGCGCTCGGGCGGGAGGGGGCGGCCTGGGAGCTTGGATCGCGGAGATGAGGTTGGCTGCGGCCTGCGTCCTCCACTCCGTGGTGGAGGCGAAGACCTTCTCTTTCTGCCCCTCCACCGCCGAAGGTGGGGGAGGGTGCACGAGCAGCGCTCGGGCGGGAGGGGGCGGCTTGGGAGCCTGAATCGCGCAGATGAGGTCGGCCGCGTGACTCGTGTCTCTCAGAATCCTCCTTTTGGCCCTACTCGTCTCATGGCCACCCTGCTGTACTGCATGTCGTTCATCGACGGGCTCCACACTCCTCCCGTGGGGCCCGTCGACGTGTCCGGCGTGTCGTCATTTCTCGCCGTACGAGATAGGTTGTGGCCCATGGAGGGTGAGCAAGCCATCAACCCGAGGGAGACACGTGTCCGGCCAGGCCTTGCAGCCCTGTTTTCGGCGCTGATACCGGGTGCAGGGCAACTGTATGCCGGACGCGTGTTCCGAGCAGTTGTTGTCGCAGCGCCGTTGGTAGCTCTCATCGCGGTCATGGTTGTCGTTGCTTCCGACGGTGCGGTTGGTGTGCTGGAACTCGCCGTTCGTCCGGTGGTGATCTGGAGCGTCCTCGGGTTCAACGTCGCGATTCTCGCTTGGCGGCTGTTCGCTGTCGTCGACGCCTATCGCGTGGCGGGAGGCTCGAGCCGCGGCATGTGGCAATTGGTGGTGCTCGGTGTATTGGCGGCATTCGTATTGGTTCCTCACGTTGCGATCGGGGCCTATGGATTCAGGGGTGCACTCTTCATCGACCGCGTCTTCGTTTCGGCCGGCGCAGAGAACGATGTCCCCGTCACCCTGGCACCACCCTCACCTGAGGCCGATATCGTCCCCGACCCGGCGACGGTCTCAACGACGACAACCGTGCCTCCTTCTACAACGACGACCGAGGGGCTCCCGACGCGAAACCTGATCTTCCGGCCGGGACTCGGTGATCCGGAAGCGATTGACGCCCGTCCGGACATCAGCACGTCCGCGTCCCCGGCGCCGTTCCTCCCGTTCGACGAGCGTGTGGCGCCCGAGCGATTGACGTTCCTCCTCGCCGGCGGCGACAGCGGACCGGGGAGGGGAGGGCTGCGGACGGACACCATCATGGTGGCCACGATGGATCTCGAGACCGGAGAGGCTGCGTTGTTCGGGATTCCTCGGAACATGGCGCAGGTTCCCATGCCGCGCCGGTTCAGGAACGCGTTCGTTGATTTCGAACGGCGGCTGTCTCCAAGTAGCGATCCGACCACGTGGGTCGACCGGGACGGCGATGGCGTGCCCGACCCGTCCGGGTTCTCATCCTGTCACTGCTTCCCCGAGCAGATCAACGCGCTCTATCCGTATACGCGGAACTGGACGAGTTCATACCCCAACGAGGTCGACCCGGGCATGGCTGCGCTGCGCGACGTCGCGGAGCACATGACTGGTCTCCAAATCGACTACTACGTGCTCGTCGACATGAAGGCCTTCGTTGAGCTCGTCGAAGCCGTTGGAGGTGTTGACGTGTACGTCAAGGAGCCCCTTCAGTCCGAGGTATCGCCACCGGAGGAAGGCGACCCCTGGGCGACGGTTGATGTCCAGCCCGGCATGAATCACTTGTCGGGAACCGAAGCACTGGCGTACGCACGGGCACGCAAAGGCTCATCGGACTACGTCCGGATGGCCCGGCAGCGCTGTCTGCTGCGAGCGGTCGCTGCGGAGTCGGACCCGTGGACGTTGCTCCGGTCGTTCCCGGCGATCGCCTCTGCCATCGAGAGTTATGTCGTGACCGACATCCCGGTCACGTTCCTACCCGATCTGGTGAGCGCCGCCGCAGATCTCCAATTCGGCCAGATCGCGACCGTCGGGTTCAATCCCCCGTACTACGCACCGGAGCGGGATCACAAGTACCACCCGATCCCCGACGTCAAACGAATCCGGGCGAAGGTTGCCAGCGTCATCGAAGAGGGCACCGCAGCACAGAGCTCAACCGGCGAAAGCGAATGTGACCCGCCGGCGGAGGAGTAGGGAGGAGAAAGACCCGAGACTGCTCAGTTGCTCTGTCTTCACTGGGGCGCCGGAGACGACGATCGCGTCTTGGTTCGGGTCTCGTGTCTCAAGTCTCAGGTCTGGTGCCTCCTGGCGACTGCATACGGAAGGCGGTCTACGGGGAGGGGGGCAATCGGCGACCGGCAATTCGGTGGTAGCGTCACCGCTCTTCGTGACCGACCGACTGAACCTCTCGACGTCGATCACCGGCCGACGACGGTTCGCGGTAGCGGCCGGCGGTGCGCTTGGTGCGGTTGGCCGCGTCCTCGTGGCCGACGTCGTCGGGCGAACCGATTTCGACGTCCTCTGGGCGACATTCGCCGTGAACATCGTCGGTTCCCTCATCCTCGGATACGTCGTGGCACGGCATGCCGGTCGGTCGCGATCGTCTCCGTTCCTGATCCCGTTCGTCGGCGTCGGAGTGCTCGGCGCATTCACCACCTTCTCGCTGTTCTCGGCAGAGGTGTTCGAACTCGCCCGTGCTGGGGACTGGTTTGTAGCGGTCGCGTACCCGCTGTTGTCGATCGGTGCCGGCTTCGCCGCCGCGCTGCTCGGTATCCGGTTTGGGGGATCGAAATGACGTGGGTGGTCGTCGGGGCGTTCGGCGCGCTCGGCGCACTCGCCCGGTACGGCGTCTCCGGGATCGCTCAGCTGATGTGGCGGACGACGTTCCCGGTTGGCACGCTCGTCGTCAACATCACCGGAGCGTTCGCCGCCGGCCTCCTTCTCGCCCTTGTGACCGGGCGGGACGTACCCGACTTGCTGATGACGGCTGCCGGTGTCGGGTTCCTCGGCGGGTACTCGACATTCTCAACCTGGATGGTCGAGTCGGTTCTCGCCGCCGAATCTGGTGGTCGCGTTGGCCTGCGGAGGGCGGGGGAAAACCTGGTCGTTCCCCTCGTCGTGGGTGTTGGCGCCGTCGCCATCGGCTTCGCGATCGGCCAATGGATCTAGCATGGAATCCATGGAGACCATCTCCGACGGTCGGCTACTCCGGGTGTACTTCTGCGAGAGCGACCGCCATGACGGGCATCCGCTCGAGGAAGCGATCGTCGACGTCCTGCAATCGGCGGGGATCTCGGGTGCGACAGTTATCCGCGGCGTCGCCGGATACGGTGGGTCTTCAATCCTCCACACGACCCACGTGCTCCGGCTTTCCGAGGATCTTCCCCTCGTTATCGAGGCCGTCGACACGAGCGAGAAGGTCGAGGCCGTGCTCCCGCAGCTTGCAGAGATCGCGAGCGATGGCCTGATCACGACCCAACAGATCGAGATCCACGTTCGGCGGCCGGGCTGAGGCGTCGGCGATTCGATCCCCTTCCACCGCGCCGTTCGGGTTGATAGGTTGTGGCAATGTCATCCAAGAATCGTTCGTTTCGCCCGGCACTCTTCACGTATCTGACCGATCTTGACAACAACAACGATCGAGAATGGTTCGCGGAGAACCGAGATCGCTACGACCTCTATGTGCGCGACGCCGGTCTCCAGTTCATTCGCGACTTTGAGCCGTATCTGCACGAGATCAGCCCACACTTCACTGCCGACGATCGAACCGTCGGCGGGTCGCTGTTCCGGATCTATCGAGACACTCGATTCTCGAAGGACAAGACGCCGTACAAGACACACCTCGGGATCCAGTTCCGGCACGAAGCGGCCAAGGACGTACACGCCCCCGGGTTCTACCTCCATCTCGATCCGGCGGGGAGCTTCGTCGGCGTTGGGATCTGGAGGCCCGACGGCGCTTCGGCGCTCGCGATCCGCGAGGCGATCGTGGATCGCACTCCGGAGTGGGTGCAAGCGACGCGCAATCTCGATTTCGCCTCGACCTACACGCTGGAAGGGGAGTCGCTGAAGCGCCCTCCCCGAGGATTCGACGCTGAACATCCGCTGATCGAGGATCTGAAACGGAAGGACTTCATCGCTTCGGCGAAGGTCTCTCGCAAGACAGCCACAGCTCCGGACTTCCTCGACCAGTATGCAAGCATGAGTCGCAACGCGGCCGGATACATGGAGTTCCTGACGCGGTCGCTCGGACTGCCGTTCTAGGCGCGAACTATGGCGCTCCTAGTCCATGGCGGCTGAGATTGCATCCTTGAGGCGGGGGAGATCCGCTGCCCCGCTCTCACCAAGATTGACCATGCCGACCGGACGACCGCGGTCTCTGAGGGCGGCTTGATCGCCGAACGATTGTGCCCTGATCAGCTGGTCGAATGTGTAGTCGGCCTCCGGCACGTCGAGGTCGTCCGAGGGCTGGTCGACAATTTGGAGGAAGACCCCGCCAGTCGGTCCGCCCTTGTGGAACTGGCCGGTTGAGTGAAGGAAGCGTGGCCCATATCCGATCGTCACCGCAGCCCCGGTGCCTTCGGCGAGTACGTCGGCGATGGCATCCATCCGCTGGACTGTGACCCGCGTTGGCTCGAGATACGCCTGGAGCGCGACGTAGCCGCCGGGACCGGCAGACGAGAGCAACGTCTTGAGTCGATCGGCGATGTCCGCCGAGTCCACCGACCACTCCTGTACGTCGAACCCACCAAGACCCTCGGTCATCGCCTTGTGAGCAAAGGACTTCGCAAGCTGCACGTCGGGTTGGTCGAAAGGATGGACTTCAAGCACGGCACCTGCGGCGGCCGTGGCCATCTCGAGGATGTACATCGCGGCGCCGAGGTCGTAGACATCCTCCAGGTTCATCGTGATCGACGGCTTCAGCGCTGATGCCGCCTCATCGATCCCGATGGCGAACGGGAGCCGATCGGCGGCTGGTGCTGAGCTTCCGTCGGCGACGGGCAGGATTCCGTTCCCGTCCTTGCCGAGCGATTCCGCGATGAGTTGCTCGATCCATGCCGGGAAGGCTGCGAAGCGCGCTTGCGGCTCGAACACGACCTTGTCGCGTCCGGCGAGAGCGAACTCGCCGAGAGCCGCTCCGAGGCGTAGAGCCGGATTTTGGTCAACGGGAACATCCGGTCCGCAATTGAACGCGGCAGCGTCGGTGGCGGCGAGAAGGCGGGCGACGTCCACACCGATGAGGGCGGCCGGCACGAGGCCGAACTCGATGAGTGCGGAGAAACGACCTCCCACGTCGGCGGGCGCGAGGAACACGGCCCGAAAGCCCCGTTCTTCTCCAAGCTCTGCAAGCGACGAATCTGGATCGGTGATCGCGACGAATCGGCTGCCAGGGTTGTCAACAACCGCGCTCACACGGCCCCACAGATAGCGGAAGAACGAAAGCGTCTCGAGCGTGGTGCCCGACTTCGACGCGACGATGAACAGCGTTGTGGATGGATCGACGGCGTCGGCGACGCGTTTCACCGAGTCGGGATGGGTTGAGTCGAGAACGGTCAGCGCCGGGCCGTCGCTTTCGCTGAAGACGGAGGCGAACACCTCGGGAGCGAGGCTCGATCCGCCCATGCCGAGGAGTACGACGTCGCTGAGGCCTTCGGCAATCGCTTCGGCGGCGAACGCCTCAATCGGCCCGAGGCCGTCCCGTCCGCCCGGGCTGAGCCAACCGAGTCGATCCGCGATCTCTTCTCGTGGCGGGTCGAACCACAGCGTCGGGTCGCGATCCCACAGACGGGATGCAAAGGCCGCGTCGGTCCATGCCGCCAGGCGAGCGTCGATTGCCGGCTGGAGATCACCTGCGTCGATCTCGATGTCGACAGTCACGAGTCGCCCTGCTGCGCTTCGATCGTGGCGAGGAGCCCGTTGAACGCATCGGCGAACGAGGCGACGCCTTCAACCTGAAGCTCTTCGGTGATTGCATCGACGTCCACTCCGAGGGCGGCGAGCGTTTCGAAGTGCTGCTCGGCCGCGTCGACGTCGCTCGTCAATGCCGTTGCGTCGATCGTTCCGTGGTCACGGAACGCATCAACGGTCGCTGGTGGGATGGTGTTGACGGTGTTGGGTCCGATGAGTTCGTCAACGTAGAGCACGTCGGAGTACGCCGGGTTCTTCGTCGACGTGGACGCCCAGAGAGCCCGTTGGGGTTTGGCTCCACGGGCGCGTGCGGCAGCGAATGGGGGTCCCTCGAAGATCTCCTGGTACCGGCGGTACGCGAGTTTGGCGTTCGCTACCGCCGCCATCCCGCGGAGGGCGAGCGCTTCATCAGTCCCGATGGCGTCGAGCGCCGGATCGATCTTGTTGTCGACGCGGCTCACGAAGAACGATGCCACGGAGGCAACACGTTCTGGATACTCGGTGCGTTCGGCGCCGCGCACGTAGGCCATCGCCACGGCTTCATAGTCGGCCATGCTGAACATGAGGGTCGCGTTGACGTTGATGCCTGCCGCGATGAGTTCCTCGATGGCGACGATGCCGGCAGGAGTCGCCGGGACCTTGATCATGAGGTTGGGACGGTTGACCCGGTTCCAGAGGCGATGCGCATCGGCGATCGTCCCTTCGGTGTCGTCGGCGAGGGTGGGGGAGACCTCAAGGCTCACGTAGCCGTCGAATCCTTCGCTCGCGTCGTACACCCCGCGCAGCACGTCGGCGGCGCCCTGCACGTCAGCGACGGCCAAGGCCTCGAAGACGGCGAGCGGATCACCGTCTGCGGCAGCGATGTCTCCGTCGTAGAGATCGGAGCCCGCGATCGCCGCCTGGAAGATCGACGGGTTCGACGTGACGCCCGTGACACCTTCGTCGACAAGGGCGGCGAGTTCGCCATTGTTCACCATGTCGCGACGGATGAAGTCGAGCCAGACGCTCTGACCTGCAGCTCCGAGTTCCTTCAGCTTCGACATCGTTTCCTCCGTAGCGTGGGGTTCCAGACGATTCTCGCAGATCCGCGGGCCCACGGCATTGCCATCATTCCGCGGGCTGACAGCGCCGCATACGGGGTCGAGAACCCTGGGTTCACAGCGCCGCCCGTTCCGCGGGCTGGCAGCGCCGTATGCGGGGTGGAGAACCCTGGGTTCGCAGCGTCGTCCGTTCTGCGGGCTGGTGGCGCCGTATGCGGGGTTGTGAACCCTGGGTTCGCAGCGCCTACCCCAAGAGGCGGCGAAGTGTTTGTTCGACGTCGCCACCGAGATCGTCGCGTTCAAGGGCCAATGCGACGTTCGCCTCGAGGAACCCGAGCTTGTTCCCGCAGTCGTAGCGCTGACCGTTGTACACGACGGCGTGGAACGGAGCGCCGCCGATCAGGCCTGCGAGTGCGTCGGTCAGCTGAATCTCGCCGCCCGCGCCCTTGCGCCCCCTGGCGAGCAGATCCATTACCCGCGGTTCAAGGACGTACCGACCGATGGCGGCGTAGCGCGACGGGGCGGCCGACGGATCCGGCTTCTCGACGAGCCCTTTGACTTCGATCACTCGACCGTCCACCGCTCCTGGTGTGATGATCCCGTACGATCCGGTTTCCTGCTCCGGAACCTCCACGACCGAGATCACGTTGCCGCCCGTTTCCTCATGGACCTCGATCAGATCGGCAAGCGGAGAGCGATCGCTGCGCAGAAGCTCATCGGCAAGGAGAACCGCGAATGGCTTGTCTCCGATCAGATTCCGCGCGCACCAGACGGCGTGACCAAGTCCGAGGGCTTCCGCCTGCCGTACGTATGCGATCCCGCCCGGGACCTTTCCCTCGACCCTGGTGAGGGCCAGCGTCTCGTCGTCTCCTCGGTCGGTCAGGAACCGTTCCAGTTCGATATCTCGGTCGAAGTGGTCCTCAATTGCGGTCTTCCCTCGTCCAGTGATGAAGACGAACTCTTCGATGCCGGCGTCCCGTGCCTCCTCTACGGCGTATTGGATCAGCGGCTTGTCAACAATCGGCAGCATCTCCTTCGGGACTGCTTTGGTCGCAGGGAGGAACCGGGTTCCGAGTCCGCCGACCGGGAAGAGTGCGGTGCGAACGCTCATCAGCCGACCACCGATCCGGCGACGCGGCCCGCATGCCCGGCTGCCTTCACGTTGTACCACGCCGCTTCGACGGTCCCGTGTTCGTCCACGACGATCGTCGAGCGAATGAGACCCTCGTATTCACGTCCGTAGTTCTTCTTGATACCCCATGCGCCGAAAGCTTCGGCGATCGCGTGGTCGGGATCTGAGATCAGGGGGAAGGGGAGATCGTATTCGTCCCGGAAGCGTGCGAGTTCTCCCGGCTCATTCGGGCTCACGCCGACGATCGAGTATCCGGCGTCCTGGAATGTCTGGTAGCGATCCCGGAAATCGCAGGCCTCGGTGGTGCACCCGGGGGTGAAGGCGTTCGGATAGAAGAAGATGACCAGACGGCGATCGGCGAAGTCGGTGCTCGCCGTCTTGTTGCCTTCGTGGTCGAGACCGCTGAATTGTGGTGCCGGCTGTCCGGATTCAAGTCGCATCGGTATCCCTCCTCGGATGGGAGGCTACTCGGTGGCTCGGCGCAGTCGGAGTTGACCGCATGCCGCGTCGATCTCCTGGCCGCGCGTCTCTCGAAGCGTGGCGTTTGCACCGTTGGCCAGCAGCGTCTCCATGAAGCCACTGGTTCGGTCGATGGCTGATGGCCGATCTGCGCTCAGCGGCGTCGGGTTGAGCGGAATGACGTTCACGTGCGCTCGCAGGCGTCGGGCGATATCAGCAAGCACGCGAGCTTGGGCATCACTGTCGTTCGCTCCGTCAATGAGCGTCCACTCGATCGAGATACGCCGACCTTTCGCTGCGAAGTAGGTCTCTGCCGCTCCGAGCACGGCCTCGATGGGGTATCGATCGTTCAACGGAACCAGACGAGACCGTGTCTCGTCGTCGGCTCCGTGGAGGCTGACGGCGAGGTAGACCGGCCATGGCTCGTCGGCGAGGCGCAGAATGCCGGGGACAACACCGACGGTGGACACCGTCACCGATCGCGCCGACATCCCGGCAACATCGATGAGCCGGCGGAGGGACTCTCTCACGCGCTCGTAGTTGGCCAGGGGCTCTCCCATCCCCATGAAGACAACGTTGGTCACACGGTTGGGGCAGCCGTCGATCGGGAACCGACGCAGGTAGGCGTTGGCGTAGGCGACTTGTGCAACCATCTCGCCGGCCTCGAGGTGCCGATCGAAACCAAACTGCCCGGTGGCGCAGAAGGTGCAGCCCATCGCACAACCGACCTGGGAAGAGATGCACAGGGTGGTGCGCCGTGGATAACCCATCAGCACGGCTTCGATCGCGGCGCCGTCGGGAGCGCGGAACAGCCATTTACGAGTTCTTCCGCCGTCGGCGCTCTGATCAACTTCGACTTCAAAAGGCCACAGGTTGTCGCCGATGGAATCGCGCACGGCAGCCGGGAGGTTCGTCATCTCATCGGCCGCCAACACAGGATGTCGGTAGAGCCATTCGTGGAGTTGGGACGCGCGAAACGAAGGCTCATCGGACAGGAGCGACCCGAGATCCTCCGGCGGAACCAAGTAGGGCGAGACGCCCGTCACGTATGGTTGGCGGCCTGCCCTATCCACGACGCGGCCTGCGATTCCGACACGTTCGCTGCCCCTGCTACCGCTGCAACATCCGCGTTTGCGAGGATCGCGAAGGACGTGATGCCGGCGTCGACGAGGCGCTGTGCATAGACAGGACCAACACCCTTCACCTCAGTGAGGTCGTCCGCGGCGACGGGGCTCGGAGGCACCGTCCGGAATCGCGGCGGGGGTCCGTCCGGAATCTCAGGTGCGGGGAGCAGCTTGTCTCTCAGTGCCCATACGGCGGCTCCGAGGCCGATGACTACCCCTCCGACACGGAGGAACTGTTTGAACGGCTTATTCATGCCGCCATAGTAACTGGTCGGATCAGGACCCGCAGCTGCCGTACGAGGGGAGGCTGCTCCAGGGTTTCCACCATGCGCCCTGGTACTGCTCCGCCCAGTCAGCGACCCACTTGCCGGCAGCGATGTTGGCGGCGCCGTTGTAGGGACTAGCGATGAGTCCGTTGGAGTCAACGAATCCGGCTCCGGCTGCCCGGCTCGGCCAGTACTTGCCGAGGTGCTGCATGAGCCCGAGGGCGTTCGAGGATGCGTTGCGGGCGGTTGGATCACCGTTCGACTCGCGGTAGATGATTCCAAGGACGCAATCGACGCGATCGGCGGGCCAGTACTTGGCCACCGTGGATCGCCAGTTCTCGACGTTCTGCCGGCCACCCGGATCGGCGGGCCACTGCGGTGAGTAGCCACTCGATGGTGCCTTGGTCGTTGTCGTCGTCGACGATGCCTTGGTGGTGGTGGTCGTTCCAGAAGAAGGATTGGTCGTGGCCGACGATGCCTTGGTTGTCGTCGTCGTGGAGTCCGGAGCGTCGTAGTTGACGACGATGCGGACCGACGTCTCGTTGCCGGCAGCGTCCCGGGCGGTGAATGATGCGCCGTTCGCTCCCGGTGCGAGGACGAGGTTGATGGCCCAGTCACCTTGCGCATCGGTCTCAGCCTCGAACGGACCGGAGAACACCTCGGCTCCACGTTCGGTCACGCCGGTGAACTCGATCACTCGACTCGTGACCGTCGCTCCATCCTTGGGGGAGAGGACTTGAAGCGCCGGCGGTGTTGTGTCGGCGTCGGATGTTTGGGCTGCGGCGGCTTCGGCTGCCGTGGTGGTGGTGGTCTCAGCGGCTGTCGTGCTTGACGATGGTGCGGCGAGGGTCGACTCCTCGGTGGTTGTCGGTGGGTCGCTCTCGGCCGCGGTAGTGCTCGTCGAGGCTTCGGCGACGGCAAGCGTCGTGGAGGTCGCCAGGTCCGCGCCTCGGACCGGGGCCACGGCGAGAGCGAGTACGGCGGACGCAACGCGGCCGGAGATCGGGAAATCAAGATCAAGGGTCTCGAGTTCGCTGTCTTGTGCAGCAGAATCCGACCCACCCGGGGTGAACGCGGCAAGCCCGATCGTCGCGACGAGAGCGATGATCAGGAGACCAGCAAGAATGAGTGGGATGCGAGACCGCACGGGTGAAATGCTCCGCCCTCCGGGTTGATTCGGGGAGGCCATCGATCGCCGCCGGCTGTTCTGCCGCGACGGGAACAGCGCTCACCCGTCTTCTGTGCCGTCAGGCTATCGGTGGGGCCACCATACGGCAAGCCGGTTTGTTCCAGAATATGGAAATGCCGAGATCGTCTACAAGCGCGAAACGGCAGCGACCCGTGGAACGGCCGCTCGGAGAGACCGGCTACGCGTCGATGCGGCGTTCGATGCGGCGATTCAGAGCGTCGAGCACGGCGCGAACCGTAGCCTCGCCGTCGTCTCCGGTCGAGAGAGCGGAGCCGACCGTCAGGTGCTCGCCGCCGCCGTCGCCAGCGCTCACGGCGATCGCAACGATCACACGCCGCGAACCCACGTTCGTGACGGCAACTGAATCGAGTGCGATCGGGGGGACACCGTCGAACGTTTGCTCAACGGCGTCGATGGTTGCTTCGCCGATAAGGCGCAGACGAGTCGATGCAACCGCGGGTCCAATGGCGGTTCCGGTGCGGTCTTCGTCGTCGAGGCGCAGCGTGACCTTGAGGGTGGTGCGAGTGCCGTTGGGATCCTCACGGACACCAACGAGGGCGGGTCGAGACGCCATGCCGCCACCGAACTCCGTTGGGCTGATCTGGACGACGGAGATTACCCGGCGATCGACGGACGCACCGAACCGCGCCATCGCGAGCGACTGAACGTCGCGAACGACCTGCTTTGCGGGCTTGCCGGGTGCGGCGATGACATGCACTTCGGTGACGCGGGGTCCTTCGCTGACGACGCGTGCCGCGTCGACCGAATCGAGGTGGGTGATCGACTCTTCGAGTTCACGATGATTGAACGCCATGACTGCGAAGGGTAGCGGTTTGGCGTCGGCCCGTGGTGCCAGCGGAAGAGAAATGGTTGTCACCTGTGGATAAACCTCTTAACGTGGTGTCCCTCGCCGTAGCGATACAGCGAGTGCCCTTGGGCGGGCAAGTCGATCGTATGTGCCACTAGGCAGCGTTCTCCGGTGGGGCCGGGCGAGCACCAAGACAATCAAAAGTTTCGGTCGCCCCTTGTTGGGTGGTCGAGATTGGGTAGGGGTACCCGGGTTTCAGATCAACCTCAGCGAAGCGGAACTGCGTCCCGTGACCGACGTTTATGTCGTGATCGAGTGCATACCTCGGAGAGGTTCGTGAAGAACACGTTGGTCAGAATCAGATTGACAATTGCGGGCCTCGCCTCCGGCCTAACGGCAGGCGTGGCGAGCCTGAGAGTCGGGTAGCAAGTAAGCACCCGGGTGACCCTTCCCCATTTCATTCAGTGGGAGCCGATATGTCCCGGGCCGTGGCCCAGCGACAGCACAAGTCGAAAATCCGCCTCGCGGTTGGCTTTGGCGTGCTCGGTGTCACCCTCCTGGCGGCGACGTTCCTGGTTCCGTGGCAGACGTTCCCCGATCCCGTGCTCTGGGTCGCGTTCGCTGCAGCGTTCATCTACTTCGAGTGGAACTCGGTTGAGGTCAACGACCGACTCTTTGCCAGCCCATCAATCATGGTGCTGTTGACCGCAGCGGTGATCTTCGGTCCGACGGGTGCCGTGATCGGAGCAGGTGCGATGGCTGCCCTTGCCGTCGTCACTCCCGCTGACGTGCGGGAGCGCCGGTGGTTTCAACCAGTAGTGAACTTCGGCCAGCTGGTCGCCTCGGCGGTCATCGCAAGCACGGTTCTTGCTCTGGTGGTCGGGTTCGGATTGCCGGCTGGCGGCACCTCCCTTGATGCCGGCTTATGGCGAATTGCCCTCGGCTCAGCGCTCGCTTCGATTGCCTACGGAACCGTCAACTACCGGATGGTGCTCTTCATCGTGAGCCGCGTCTACGGACGGCTCGAAGTGCGGCCGTGGTCCCACATCGCAGCGATTCTTCTCCCGATGACCGGCATGGGTTTCCTTGGTGGCATGCTCGGCGCCACCTACCTCATTATCGGAACCGCCGCGCTGCCGCTGATCGCCGTTGTCTTCTTCGTCGGGTACCTGGCCTTCGAGTCGTACGCGCGGTTGCGCGAGGCCCAGGAGTCCACGATCCGTGGATTCATCAAGGCCCTCGAGGCGAAGGATCTCTACACCCGCGGTCACACCGAGCGTGTCGCCCGGTTCGCCGAGATGATCGGCAAGCAGATGGGCTACGACGGCACCCAACTCGAACGGGTCCGGTGGGCTGCGCTCATCCACGACGTCGGCAAACTCGCGGTGCCCCGAGAACTCATCCGGAAACGGGCCCGACTCACCGAGGAGGAGTACGAGGTGATGCAACACCACGTGCATTTCGTGGAAGACCTCCTCGAAGATGTCGACTTCCTCAAGCCGATGATTGAGATCGCCACCAACCATCACGCGCACTACGACGGCAACGGATACCACGGCGGAGGGCACGAGCACGGTGACACCCCATCGAAGGAGGCGTGCATCCTCGCTGTTGCCGACACCTTCGATGCCATCACCTCCACCCGGTCGTACCGCGTGGCCCTCACCCAGCCCTACGCCTATGCCGAGCTGCGTCGCCACGCCGGGGCTCAATTCGATCCGGAGGTCGTCGAGGCATTCATTGCCGCTATGGAGAAGTCGGGTCACAGCTACGGATCCACGATCGAACTCACCGACTCCGAGGCTCGCAGCCTCGCCGAGGAGGGCCTCGACGAGATGCGGAAGGCCGACCAGGTCCATGGCCGAGACTTCCCGCTCGCCCCGATGCGCAGGGGGGTCAACGATGGCTGAACACCGATTGCATCGACTGTCGGTGCTGTTGTTCCTCCTGATCACGTCGCTCGCCGCCACAGCGACGATCCTGCTGTACCGATCTGGGGTGTCGTGGGAGTCGTGGGTGCTGGTGCTGCTTTGGGCCGCCACCATCGCGGGGTTCCACGCAATCTCCGTACCGACACCCTCCGGAAAACGAATCAACCTTGCGATCGGCCCTGCCGTCGCGGCCCTGGTACTTCTGCCGGATGTCCTCTCCGTGCTGACCGCCTTCACGATCGGCCTCGTCGGCGGATGGATAGTGCTGCGGTTTAGGTCGAAGACAGACCGAGACGCCGACTCGGACTACGTGGCTGAAGCCATGTCGATGATTGTCTTCGGCTTTGTCGGCTCGGCCGCACTGTCAAGCCTCTCCGAGTTATCGATGCCGCTGGCGTGGCAGCAGTTGATTGCTATTGCCTTGGGAGCCGTCGTGTGGTTCGCAGTCCGGGCGCTCGTGTCGGCATGGGTGGGGACCGAGCGCGAGGACCTCGCCTCCCGCTACCTCTGGTTGCTCGCGCTCGAAGACTGGACTGTGGCATTGTCGATCTTCACCGGCGGAGCGCTGTTCGGAATGACGTGGAACGAGATGGGCTTGTGGGCGTTCCCGGTGGCGATCCTCCCGTATGCCTTCAGCCACCTGGCGTTCGTTCGCTATAGCTCCACACGCGTCACCTACGGCCAGATGATCCGGGCGCTTGCTCAGATTCCCGAGGTCGCCGACCTCGCGCCGCGCGGACACTCCGCACGCACCGCGGACCTCGCGGTGGCGATCGCCCGCGAGATCGGCCTCCATCCCAACGAGGTCACGGAACTCGAATATGCTGCGCTCATGCACGACGTCGGTCGGATCACACTCACGGAGCCGGCCATTCTCAAAGCCGGGTACACGGACGAGGACATCGCCCGGTGGGGCGCGCAGATCATCGCAGAGGCACCGTACCTCCAGGAGGTGTCTGAATACGTTCGTGTGCAGCACAGTCCATACCGCCGGCCGGGTGAAGCGAAAGACCCGGATATCCCGATGACCTCGAAGATCATCAAGGTCTCCAGTAGCTATGACCAGGCCGTGCACGAGCTGCAGCTTTCGCCGCTCGAGGCTCTGGAGCGCGTCCATCGAGGCTCGGCCTACGATTTCGACCCCGCAGTCGGAGCGTCTCTGCGAAGGGTCTTGGTTCAACGAGGTGTCATCGCCGCGTAGAAGCGGTGATCGACGGACCCCATCTATTCGCCTCTCCCACGGAGCCTGAATCCACGGTTTGTTGGCGGCGACGTGCGGGGATCAGACCTCCGCCACATGGGACTCGGTCCTATTCCCTCAGGGGGAGGTGGCAGCGGCGGAGCCTCCCCACACGCGACGTAACGGTTCCCTGTGTCAGATCATGTCCGACACCCGGGCGGAGCCGCTGACGGAGGGGGTCAAAGCGCTCCGATGTGGGAACTGTCTGGGCGCGGCGGGTCTTGGTGGGTCATGGAACCGCTTGACCCCCTCCGCCTCGCTGCGCTCGGCACCTCCCCCTGATGGGGAGGAATCCGACAGAGGTCTGCACGAGCTGGATGGGCCACGGTTTTGGTGACCTGCCAATTCGGCGATCAGCCAGTCGCGACAAGGCCTTCGCAGCGATCCCAATACGAGAATCCGCGGATTCAGGCGAAGTGGGGGAGGCGCGAGCATCCGGCCGTTGAGGCCGGAGCGCAGCGGAGGGGGCCGACTGCGCTGCGAGTCGAGGTCCGCGGCGGACCTCATCTGCGCGCTCCAGTCTCCCAGGCCGCCCCCTCTGCGACCGGACTTCCGTCCGGCCGCGTCTCCCCCACTGCGTGGTGGAGACGAAGACCCAGGCCGCCCCCTTCCGCCCGAGCTGCGCTCGGGCACCCTGGGGATAGCGGGGCCGGCTCTCGGTTATCTCTCGGCGGCGGATCCGGGGGTGCCTTGGGCTCCGCGCGCAAACAGGCGAACCGGCCGGCGGATTTGATCTTCGACGAATACGCCGAGGCCGATTGCGAGGAAGACGTCGCCCAGCGAGATGACGCCGTAGGGGAGTGGGATGACATCGGCAAGGAATGCCAGGTGGGTTTCTTCCGTAAGGAGTATGTGTTTCGCCCCAAGCGACATATCGGCGGATCCGAAAGCAATCTCGGCCGCTTCGACCATCACAGGCATGCCGCCGTTGACGGCGATGACGGTGAAGTTCATGAGGATGCCGAGCCCAGCAACCCAGATGCCCGCCATCTGCCGATGCATGAGCATGAATACCAGCAAAACCACGTACGAGGCCACTACCAGCACAACGGCAAGGTCGTGCATCGAGCGGGGCAGGAATGTCGCGGTAATGAGCAGAGCCAATCCGATGATGAGGAGCCACCACGCACGCACGCCGATCTCGGCCAGGTTCGAGATCTTTCCCCCGCGAGCCAGTCCGACGGCGATCGCAATGATGAGCACGAGCGGCATCCAGAACACGCCTCAACGGTAGTGCCGCCGGAGGCGCCCGGGGGCCGAGAAAGCGTCATGACTTGCCTGAGTAGCTGACCAGTGCCCGCCGCCTACCATTCGTTCATGATCCGGCTCACGATCTCCGACGCCATTGCCACGATCACGGTCGACGATCCCGATCGCCGCAACGCGCTGTCGAATGCCACCATGCGAGAGCTGCACGCCGCACTCCGGTCGGCGTGCTCCGACGGGGCTGTGCGGACGATCGTGGTTACCGGTGCCGGCGACCGGGTCTTCTCTGCCGGTGGGGACCTCGCGGGTGGTTTCGTCGACGCTCCCCTTGCCGACCACGGAGACCGGAGTGCGCTCGCCGATCTGGTTCGTGCCATGCGCCGATGTCCGAAGCCGATCGTCGCGCGAGTCAATGGCCACGCGCTCGGAGGCGGGCTCGGGCTGGTCGCCGCTTGCGACATCGCAATCGCCGCCGACCACGCCCGCTTCGGGACACCGGAAATCGCCCTGGGGCTATGGCCCATGATGATTACCTCCGTGCTGAAACCACTCGTGCCGAGACGGTCACTCCTCGAGATGATGCTGACGGGCCGCCGGTTCGATGCGGCCGAGGCCGTTGAACTCGGAATCATCAACCGGGTCGTGTCTTCAGGAGATCTTGACCGAAGCGTCGACCAGACGGTCGCGGCCCTCGCAGAGCAAAGCCCGGCAGCGCTGGCGCTCGGGAAGGCAGCGTTCTACGCCGTTGAGGATATGGACCTCGACACAGCGCTCGACCATCTCCACATCGGACTGACAGCGATGGCATCCACGGAGGACGCGCAGGAAGGCGTGAGGGCTTTCTTCGACAAACGCCCACCTCAGTGGCGGGGCCGCTGACCTACGAGAACCACTGCTCGAGTTTGTCGTCAATATCCGCGGACGAGACGGCACCGAAGATCTGTTCGAGGATGACGCCGTCCGACGAGATGATGAACGTCGCTGGTAGGCCGCGGACGTTGTAGTCCTGGGAGACAGCTCCATCGTCGAATCCGATGGTGTAGCGAATCCCGGTGGACGTGGCGAACTCTGCTGCCGCTGCCGGGTCGTCGTTGACGGCCACGCCAACGAACTTCACGTCTTCGTGGGACTCCGATGCCGCATTGATGTCCGGCATCTCTGCCTTGCATGGCGGGCACCACGAAGCCCACATGTTGAGGAACACCGGGCGGCCATCGTTCTCGAAGTGGTCCGACAGCGTGAAACCGGTGCCGTCGAGCGTCATCACGGTGAAGTCGGCCGCCATCTCGCCCTCCGGCGCTGCTCCGTCGACGCCTGCGATGTCGGCAAGCTCCGGCACATCATCCGTTGCTTGGTCTGCATCAGAGCAAGCAACCGCGAGGAGCATGACCGCCATGAGAATCGCTCCGAAACCGAAGCGGAGGCGAGGCGAGGATTGGGTGTCGACCATGGCCGGACGATACCCATGGTGCACCGATATCGGAGAGTCCGCAGAACCCCTCACACCGGCGCCGGATGAACCTGGTCGTGGTGGTATGCAACGGCTGACCGCTGCCGAGTAGACGCCGACGCGTCGGGATATCATGGCCATGTTCCAAGAGCCAGACCGCGACAAGCCTGCGAGGACCCAGAATGACTGAGATCCACGATCCGTTCGGCGCACGACGCACGATCGACACACCACTTGGGGAGCGGGTCATCTACCGCCTCGACGCGCTCGCTGGGCTCGGCGACGTCGAACAGCTGCCGTATTCGATCAAAGTCCTTCTCGAATCCGCACTTCGGAATCACGACGGCCGCATCGTCACCGACGACGATGTGCGTGCCGCGGCTCGGTACGACGCCACCGCCGTTGGTGAGACGGAGATTGCGTTCAAGCCTGCCCGAGTTGTTCTCCAAGACTTCACCGGTGTCCCAGCCGTAGTGGACCTCGCCGCCATGCGGTCCGCCGTTGTGAGGATGACCGGCCAAGAGACGGCGGCCGCAAAGGTGAATCCGCAAGTCCCGGCCGACCTCGTCGTCGACCATTCGGTCCAGGTTGATGCGTTCAACTCAGCGAATGCGCTCCGCATCAACTCGGAGATCGAGTTCGAGCGCAACATGGAGCGCTACGAGTTCCTGAAGTGGGGGCAGGCAGCGTTCGATGATTTCCGAGTTGTGCCGCCTGCCACCGGCATCGTCCATCAGGTCAACCTCGAGTATCTCGCCAAGGTGGTGTGGGACCACGGGGGAGCCCTCTACCCGGACTCGCTCGTTGGAACGGACTCGCATACGACGATGATCAACGGACTCGGTGTCGTCGGCTGGGGTGTCGGCGGCATCGAGGCTGAGGCTGTGATGGTCGGGCAGCCGATCTACATGCTCCTTCCCGAGGTTGTCGGGTTCCGGCTCACCGGGATCCTCCCCGACGGGGCAACAGCCACCGACCTCGTCCTGCGCATCACCGAGATGTTGCGCGAGCACGGAGTGGTCGGCAAGTTCGTCGAGTACTTCGGCACGGCCCTTGACGGGATGCCGGTCGCGAACCGCGCGACGATCGCGAACATGGCTCCGGAATACGGTGCCACCGTCGGCTTTTTCCCTGTCGACGATCAGGTGTTGGACTATCTGCGACTCTCCGGTCGCGACGAGGCGCTGATCGCCACGGTCGAGCAGTACTACAAGGAACAGGGGATGTGGCGAGACGAGAGCCGCTCCATCGCGTACAGCTCGCTTCTCGAACTCGATCTCGGGACCATCGTCCCGTCGCTGGCCGGGCCGACACGGCCCCAGGACCGCATCGATCTCGACAACATGAAGACGCAGTGGCTGAGCGACCTCGAGGGTGGACTCCGGCCGGACGGGGCGGTCGCGGGCACCACGGCAACGGTGACTGCCGAAGATGAAACGTTCGAGCTCGGCGACGGCAACGTTGTGATCGCAGCGATCACGTCGTGCACGAACACGTCCAATCCCGATGTCATGATCGGTGCCGGGCTCGTCGCCCGAAAAGCCAACGAGCGTGGCCTCACGCGCAAGCCGTGGGTCAAGACCTCGCTCGCTCCCGGATCGAAAGTCGTCACCGACTACCTGGTGAAGGCCGGACTCCTTGACGACCTCGAAGCCGTCGGATTCTGGACGGTCGGCTACGGCTGCACCACCTGTATTGGGAACTCTGGACCGCTGCCCGGGCCGATCGCCGCGGGTGTCGAGGAGGAAGACCTCGTCGTGACGTCGGTGTTGTCCGGAAACCGCAATTTCGAAGGCCGCATCAGCCCGCACGTGCGCGCGAACTATCTCGCCTCGCCGCCGCTCGTTGTGGCGTACGCCATTGCGGGCACCGTCGATATCGACTTGTCGACCGAACCGCTCGGCGTCGACCGGGACGGAACGGACGTATACCTCACAGACCTCTGGCCGACCCAGAAAGAGGTAGCTGCCGTTGTTGCATCGTCGGTCAACCGTGATCAATTCACCACCGAATACGGCGCCGTGTTCGACGGGTCGGAGGAGTGGCGGGCGGTCGATTCGGGAACCGAAGCGATCTACGCGTGGAATCCCGACTCCACGTATGTTCAGGAACCGCCGTTCTTCGTCGATCTCGCACCGAACCCAACACCGATCACCCCGATCGACGGGGCTCGGGTTCTCCTGAAGCTGGGCGACTCGGTGACCACCGATCACATCAGTCCCGCAGGAGCGATCGCCGTCGACACACCGGCGGGCCGCTACCTCATGGAGCAGGGTGTCGAGCCGGCGATGTTCAACAGCTACGGCTCGCGACGCGGCAACGATCGAGTGATGACCCGCGGCACGTTCGCCAATGTCCGGGTCCGCAACCAACTCGCGCCGGGAACCGAAGGCGGGTGGACACTCGACTTCCTCGACGGCGAGATCAAACCGGTGTACGACGCGTCGATGCGTTACCAGGCCGAAGGTATTCCGCTCGTCGTGCTCGCCGGCAAGGACTACGGGATGGGTTCTTCGCGGGACTGGGCGGCGAAAGGCACCTTCCTCCTCGGCGTCAAGGCTGTGATCGCCGAGAGCTTCGAGCGCATTCACCGTTCGAACCTCGTGATGATGGGTGTGCTGCCTCTGACGTTCGCCGAAGGGGAGAGCGCGAGCCGGCTCGGTCTCGACGGCACAGAGGTGTTCTCGTTCGACGTCGATGACACCCTGACGCCGCGACAGCCGGTAGCCGTCAGGGCGACGAAAGCCGACGGGACGACGGTCGAGTTCACGACGATCGCCCGCTGTGACACTCCCATCGAAGTCGACTACCTCCGCCACGGCGGAATCCTCCACATGGTCATCCGCGAGATGGCCGGGTAGCAACCCGGGCCATAGGCCCCTGGTCCGTGTTCTGGCCGACATTGCCGGCATTTCGGCGTCCTAGCCTGGTGTGTTGGTATGGCAGAAATCGAGGAAGTCGCCGGTGCGTCGCAGGGATCCCCGCGACCCAAATCCGGTGACACAACTCGATCGGTTGACGAGCCAGGAAAGGGCCCAGTTATGAACAAGGACGTGGTTGTGGTCGGTGGCGGGCCGGCCGGTTTGATCGCAGCAGTGACGGCCAAGAGTGTGAATCCCGACAAGAGCGTGTGCGTCATCAAGGCGATCGGCGATGGAGTGATTCCGTGCGCCATCCCCTACATGGTTGACACCATGGACGATCCCAAGAAGAACGTCATGGGGGACATGCCGCTGCAGAATGCCGGGGTCGACATTGTTGTGGACGAGGCAGTCGGATTGGACACCGAGACCAGAGAGCTGACCTTGGCGAGTGGCGATACGTTCACCTTCGACAAGCTGGTCCTGGCCACGGGGACTGAGGCAGTGCTTCCTCCGATTCCCGGGGTCGATCGGGAAGGTGTGTACACGATCCGCAAATCGATGACGGACACCGTCGCCTTGCGGGAGACCTTCCAGAGCTGCCGCAACGTCGTGATCGTCGGTGGTGGGTTCATCGGAGCGGAATTCGCCGACGAACTTGGCGACATGGACAATCTCGAGGTCCATCTCGTCGAACTGATGTCGGACCTATTGCCTGCGGCCTTCGATGAGGAGTTCTGCCGGGACGTGAGACGGCGCCTCGAGGCCAAGGGCATCGTTGTCCACACTGGTGTTCGCGTGACTGCCATCGAAGGCGACAGCCACGTCGACGGTGTCGTGCTCGACGATGGTGTCAAGCTTGACGCTGACGCCGTCTTGGTCAGCATCGGAGCGAAGCCGAACGTGGACCTGGCCGTCGAGGGAGGTCTACGCCTCGCCGGCGACGGATCGATCTGGGTTGACGACTACATGCGAACCAACGTGGACGGCATCTTCGCCGTGGGCGACTGCGCGGAGAAGCGAGACTTCTTCACACGCAAACCCGTGCCCGTGTGGCTTGCATCCACCGCTACGGCAGAGGCCCGCGTCGCAGGGACGAACCTGTATGGGATCCGTGTGCTGCGCCAAATCCCCGGGACGATCTCCGCGTTCTCGACGCAGATCAATGGAGTTGCCTTTGCCAGCGCAGGCATGACGTGCCGCGCCTCCGAACGGGAAGGTTTCAGATACGTCTGTGCGACGGCCGAAGCGCCCGACCGGCACCCGGGTACCTTGCCGGGAGCGACGCCGATGAAGGTCAAGCTGGTCTTCGCCGACCAATCCGGGATCCTCCTCGGCGGCCAGGCATCGGGAGGCCCGTCGGTTGGTGAACTGATCAACGTGATCGCCGTCGCCATTCAGAAGAAGGTCACGGTTCGCGAACTCGACATGATGCAGATAGCCACGCACCCGCTCTTGGGGCCATCGCCGACCGTACATCCGTTGATCAATGCCGCGCATGCGGCGCTGGCAAAGATGCGGGCAGCGGCGGGGAGATAGGCGGGAGAGCCTGCAGACCACAAAGTGCCGGCTGCGAGCGGCGAGGAGCGGACGGCAAGCTGGCGGCCGTCCTGCTCAGCTGCCTACCGCGTCGTTTTCGGCGAGCACCCGCAACGCGTTCTCACCGAGGACGGCGCGAACGTCTGGCTCCGTCCAGCCGCGTCGGAGCAACTCGACCGTGATCGCCGGGTAGGTGCTCACGTCCTCGAGGCCGACCGCGGTGGCGTCGACGCCGTCGTAGTCGGATCCAAGGCCGACGTATGACACCCCCGCCACGTCAGCGATGTGCTCGACGTGGTCGACGACTTCCGAGACGGCTACCTCGGGGTACGGATCGGCTTCGAGCATCCGCTCGAGTTCCGCTTCGACCGCTGCGTCATCCCCGAGTTCCGCCATCAACCTTCTCGCGACCTCGAACCGTCCCAACGACTGCTCGGCCGCGGCGCTGTTCACGAACGGTGGGTAGAAGTTCACCATCACGACACCTTTGTTGTCTCGCACCATGCGGAGCACGTCATCGGGTACGTTCCTCGGGTGCGGAGCGATCGCGAATGCGCTCGAGTGTGATGCCATGACGGGCTTGTCGCTCACCGAGAGGGCATGCCGCATCGTGTCGGCCGATACGTGTGAGATGTCAACCATCATGCCGATCCGATTCATCTCTCGAACGACGTCCTCGCCGAAGCCGGTGAGCCCCCCGTGCCGTGGTTCGTCTGTCGCCGAGTCCGCCCAATCGATCGTGTCCCCGTGGGTGAGCGTCATGTAGCGAACCCCGAGTCGCCGCAGCGTCCGCAGCGCGGCGAGCGAGTTCTCAATCGCGTGCCCGCCTTCGGCGCCCATCAACGAGGCCGTCTTTCCGAGAGTGCGAGCGGCGACGACATCTTCGGCCGAGTCGGCGCGTGCGAGCCGGTCGCACCGGTCGGTCATGCGCTGCACGAGGTCGATCTGCTCGATGGTGGTGCGGAATGGCGTTGGATCCCACGCCGGAACGAACACGGACCAGAACTGCGCTCCCACGCCGCCCACCTCGAGGCGCGGAACGTCGGTGTGGTAGCCCGCGAGGGGTTGGCATGGGTCGGCAGCGTCGAGGTTGGAGTCCGTTCTGATGCGCAGCGCCCACGGGAGGTCGTTGTGCCCGTCGATAACGGGAAGTGATGCGTGGATCGATCTGGCCTGTTGCGCGTAGTCAGTCATTGTCGAGCCCCGGTTCGACGGTGACGCCGAGTCCGTCGGCGATCCGGTCGTACAACACGTCGTGGGCTGCGAGGGAGCGGGCGTTCAGCGAGTGAACCGCCATGATGCGATCGACCTCGCCGGTCTCTGGGTCGGCAACACGGTCTCGCACCGTGCCGAGTTCGCCCTCCCAGTCCTCGGTGTTGATGGTCTCGATCCAGCTCACGGGGCGACCTTACCGCTCGAGATCAGGGCAGAATCCATGTGGTGGAACGCATTGCAGTAGTGGGCAGCCCGGGATCCGGCAAGTCGACGGTGGCGAGTGCCGTTTCTGTTGCGCTCGGGATCCCGCACCTCGAGCTCGATGCGGTCTTTCACCTGCCCGGATGGGCGGAGTTGCCTGCGGGCGAATTCCGGGATGTTGTCCGTGCATTTACCGATCGGGATGCCTGGGTAGTGGACGGCAACTACACGCGTCAGGGAATCACGGACCTCGTGTGGCCGCAAGCCGACACCGTCGTGTGGCTCGACTTGCCTCGGTCACAGACGATGCGGCGCGTTGGTGCAAGGACGATCCGGCGCATTTTCCGGGGTGAGAAGCTCTGGAACGGCAACCAAGAACGGTGGCGCAACCTCTTCGATCCGAGACCGGAGGAGAACATTCTCCTGTGGACCTGGGCCCGCTATGACAAAGTCAAGCAGCAGTACGCCCAGCGCTTCGACGATCCGCAGTGGTCGGACCTGAATCGCGTTCGGCTGCGGTCGCAGGAAGAGGCTGACGCGTTTCTTGGCTCCGTAGTCCGTAGTCCTTAGTCCGTACCGGCTGATCAGCTGCTCGGTCCCGCGCCGAAGCTTGTTACGCAGTCTCCCTCGTCGTTTCCGTGGGGGTTGACGACGGCTACCGGGATCTGCGTTGTGCCTTCGAGCAGACCCGAGACGAGTCCCTGATCGAGTTGGCAGACGATGACGGGATGGTTCTTTGCGGACTCCCCGAACGGGCAAAACCGGGTTACGAGTTGGTGTTCACCCGGCTGGGCCTCGACCTCGAAGCCGACGCCCATCAATGCCTTGGCGACGGCGATGGCGGCCGCTTCATAGCCGGTCTCGTCCGGGAACCCGATCTCTGCTGCAAGCTCACGGCCGTACTCGCGGCCGATCTCGTCGGCAATCTCGGCAGCGTTCTCGGGTGCGACGCGCTCGATGACGCGAAGAAGGAGTTCGGTGAGGAGGTCGTAGCGTCGCGCGGGGAACTGCACCGACACGTTCTTGCGGGTGGGCTCGTAGTGTTTCGCCGGGCGACCGGCACCCGGGCCTGTGCGCCCCGAAGGTCGCTTCCGCGTTACCTGAAGGTATCCGTCTGCGACGAGTCGGTCGAGGTGGTGGCGAGCCACGTTTGAGTGAATGTCGAAGAGGTCGGCGATTTGCGAGGCAGTGAGCGGCTCTAGGGACTCACGAACCGTGACGTAGATACCGCGACGAGTCGCATCGCCGAGCGTGGCGGCGAGGTCGGCGACTTGTTGATCAAACGCTTCGGTATCCATGCCGTTTCCATCGAGATTCTGAATGACCCGTCCTCACTATAGTTTCTATCCACTATCTCGATAGGAGTTGTTCGTGGTGGATGTCGACGCACTCCGAGCTGCCATTGGGGCGGTTCAGGATCCTGAATTGCATCGAAGTCTGGAGGAGCTTGGCATGCTCCGTGACGTGACCATCGGACCCGACGGGTCGGTCCATGTGATGGTGGCGCTCACCATTCCCGGGTGCCCGCTGAAGGACACCATCACCGCAGACATCACGGCGGCCGCCTCAACGGTGGACGGTGTCGCAGGCGTGAGTGTCGAGTTCACGTCGATGAGCGACGCGGATCGCGCGGGCATCGTCGAGCAAGTCCGGGGGGCGGCCACCCGCGAGGTGACCATCGGGAATGCCGGTTCGAAGACCCGCGTCATCGGCATCTCCTCGGGCAAGGGCGGAGTCGGCAAGTCGTCGGTCGCTGCCAATCTCGCCGTTGCGCTCGCTGCGCGGGGAAACCGGGTCGGGCTCATCGACGCCGACGTGTGGGGCTACTCGATACCAAAGATGCTCGGCGTCGATCGCCAACCGGTCGTCCTCGACGACATGCTGATTCCACCGGAGGCCTACGGCGTGGCGGTGATGTCGATGGACTTCTTCATCGCTCCGGACCAGGCCGTAATTTGGCGCGGCCCGATGCTGCACAAGGCCCTCGAACAGTTCCTCGTCGACGTGTTGTGGGACGAGCCGGACTACCTCCTCATCGACATGCCCCCGGGCACCGGTGACGTGGCGATCTCACTGAGTCAGTTCCTTCCGCGCTCAGAGACCATCGTGGTGACGACGCCGCAACCCACCGCGGGAAGGGTCGCGGTGAAGGCCGGCCTCATGGCCGAGAAGGTCAACCAAGACGTGCTCGGCGTGGTTGAGAACATGTCGTGGTTCACCGGCGACGACGGCAAGCGATATACGATATTCGGCGAAGGGGGCGGCGCTGCACTTGCCGAGCATCTCAAGACCGACTTGCTGGCTCAGATCCCGTTGGAGCCGACCGTTCGAGACGGCGCCGATCGCGGATTGCCGGCGGTGGCCGTCGACCCGGACGGCGAAGCGGTGGCGGCATTCAACCGTCTCGCCCAAGAGGTCGAGGAGCGCACGCCTCAGGTGCGCACGCACCCCGAACTCATTGTCAACAACTGAGGGATCCGAATCCCACTACCGAGGAGAGATGGTGACATGCCCGACATGATCAGCGAGACCGTGAAAGTTCGCTTCGGTATGGCGGCCACTCGAGAGCTCGAGATCGAAGTTGAGCCGGGCCACAACATCGCGACTGAGTTCGAGACAGCCGTCAACGAGGGGGCCGAAATCTTGTGGGTCACGGACAACCGCGGCTACCAGCACGGCATCGTCCTCGAGAAGGTTGCGTTCGTTGAGATCGAGACCGCGAGCCATCGCGACATCGGCTTTAGCTGAGCTGGCTCGTCAGCATTGAACCGTCGCTTCGATAGACCCGGCCTGGCAGGGAGCGTCTAGCTCGCGGCTTGACGTTGACGACGGCGTTCGGCCAGCCAGCGCTTCCTGAGGCGACGGCGGTCGTCCTCGGGGTAGGCGCCCCAGACGCCGGCTTCCTGGTTCGTCTCCAGCGCATACTGCAGGCACTCTTCCTGCATGGAGCAGGCAGAGCAGATGGCCACTGACTGGCGAATCTTGTCGGTGGCGGGACCCGTTGTTCCAATGGGGAAGAACAGGTCTGGATCGGAGTCACGACAGGCGGCCAGTTCACGCCAGTCGGTCACAGTAAGCACGGTAGTGTCTCCTCGAAGCGGGTTCCTTTGTGGCCTCGTGATGTGAATCAGTTCACAAGGTGCCCCGCCCTAGAGCCAGCTCTCAGCGGGGTGGTAGCAGTGTATTGCCACGACCTGGAAGGGCGCAAACGATTTGTAAATATGGGACTTTGGTCCCGGTAGCCTTCCCAACATTCAACCGGAGTTGGAACACATGAGTATCCAAAAGCAGCTGGCCGCTGAACAGAAGGCGGCAATGAAGAGCGGGGATCGTGCGACCCTCAACGTGATCCGTCAGATCCAGTCGGAGATCTCGGTGGCCAAGGCAGCACCCGGGTTCGACGGTGAAATTGATGATGATCTCTATCTGGCGACGATCGCAACCTACGTCAAACGGATGGGCAAGGCGCACGGCGAATACGAAGCGCTGGGTGAACGAGGACGAGAGCAAGCCGACAAGCTCGCGTTCGAGATCGACTACCTGTCTGCCTACCTCCCTCAGAAGCTGGATGAGCCGGCAACCCGCGCCCTCGTCGACCAGGTCATCACCGACCTCGGCGCCACCGACCCGAAGATGACCGGCCAAGTCATCGGCGCGGTGATGAAGAGCGGAGAAGAAGTTGACGGCAAGCTGGTCTCGCGCCTCGTGAACGAGGCCCTCGCGGAGAAGTAGGAAGAGCAAAGAACAAAGAACGAAGAACCCGACCGCTTTCGGTTCCCACTCCTTTGTCTTTGCTCTCTACTCTTTGTTCTTTGCTCGTTGTTCTCCTACCCGCATCCTCCGCCTACTACGGCGGCGGGGCCTGCGATGACGACCTTCGGCTCGTAGATGAGTTCGAAGTCGTCGGAGTGGGGGTCCGAGGCCACACAGCGACCCCCGAGGGCTGCTGTGAATGTGAACGCCAGCTGGTCCGGATAGGCGGTCGGTTTCGGATCAGCGTCCTCTCCGAAGATCTCCAGCCATTCGTTGATCCCGCCCTCGAGGATGTAGGTGTTGATGACGTTGTTTGCGACGAGTGTCTTCCACGCCTCGGTTGCATCACGCTCGTCGTTGCTCATCGCGACGATGACCGATCTCGGAGTGAGTCCGATGAGGTCGGGTGCGGCAGCCTCGACCGATTCGAGCGTCGGGTCGGTTTGGCGAGCGGCCCTCAGGTGGAACTGGTTGTAGTCGCGCTCGTCGCGCACGTCGAGCATGACGAGATTCACAAAGGTGTCGTTCATCAGGCCGAGCAACTCGCCCGGGTGGATCTGCACTTCCCGGCTGTCGAGCCGCGCCTGTTCGTCGGCGGCCACCGCATCCCAGTAGTCAGCGGTCGACGGGTCGCCGAGGAGGAGGACGATGAGGGCGACGAGCACGATCGCAGCGGCCCCGAAGTAGCGCGCCTTGGGAGCATCGGCCGGGTCCGCGCCGTCAAGCCTCTTCTCGAGCACTTCGGAGCCCCAGAACAACAGGAGTGCGAACACCACGATGAACAGGACGATGACCCCGGTTGGGATGCCCAGCCACTCTGGGAGCGTGAGCCGTCCGAAGTCCGAGGTGGACCAGAAGCCCATGAAATAGGGGACGGTCTCGCCGAAGACGAAGACACCGATAACGACGCCGACGAGGAAGACCATGGCGTCAAGTTTGAGTGTTGCGGCGCCCGCGATTGACGTGCCAGGGCAGAGGCCGCCGATGAGGAATCCGACGCCGAGGATGAAGCCGCCGATGGCGACCGGCCAGAGATATGTCCCGGGGACGAAGACCTTCCTGAAGTCGAGGATGCCGATACCAACCGCTCCGAAGACCAGGACCATGGCGGTGATTACAGCCGTGAACATGACCCGGAACATCGCGAAGTCCTTGAAGTAGAACTGTGCGGCGAGCTTCGTGCTGCGCCCAAATCCGGCCTGTTCGAGCATGAATCCGAACCCGATGCCGATGAACACGAAGATCGTGTAGGTAACGGGGGTGCCGAGTTCATGCAGGTCGAGTGGGAACGGCATCAGTCGTTCCACAACTTCTTGAAGAACGGCGCGGCGGCAAGGGCGCCGGCGAAGAACGCCATCATGAAGACCCAACTCCCGACCGAGAGCAGCGCAGACCCGGAGAGACCCTGGCTCGATGTGCATCCCCTGGCAAATCGGGCGCCGAATCCAACGAACGAGCCACCAAGGAGAGCGAACAACAGGCGCGTGTTGTTCGAGATTCGCGGGCCCTTCACGATTTCGGTGTAGACGCGCCTGCCGATCAGACCTGAGATGAATCCACCGATCAGCACGCCGATCGCGAGCATCACGATCCAGTGATTGAGCGGTTGTGCCTCACCACCCGCGTACCTGACGAGGTAGATGTTCGTTTCGACGTGTTGTGGGGCGACCAGGTTCTCGATCCAGGCCCAAATACGCTGGACGGCACCGGAAGCCCCGAGGCCATCTCCCGTGATGAGGACGGAGAGGAAGAGCACGACGCCGAGTCCGACTCCAACGAGGTATGGATTCGGGAAGGGGCGAGGGTCGGGGGCCTTGCCCTTCCGAACCGACGGACCGACTGGCTTGATGGCCATCAGGTCTTCACCTCCTCGACAACCGATGAGACTTCGACTTCCTCCCAGCCGGTCACCATGCCCTTGATGCTCGCGAGCGGCGTTGCTCCGGTGGTGGTCAGGTAGATGTGGAGGATGAGGAAGGCGGCGAAGAACCACGCGATCAAGTTGTGGATCGGGAGGAGGAATCCAAGACCGCCGAGGCGCGAGGTGAAGCCGGGCCAGCGCTGTGCCCCCCAGATGAGGATGCCGGTGATGACCTGGCCCGGGAGAAGGATGTTCAGAATGACGAGGTACGTGGCCTGCTGGAGCGGGTTCAAGCGAGCACCGACACGTTTCTCATGTGGGTGCGGTTCGCCGAGGAAGATGCCCTTGGCGTAGTAGACGGTTTGGTCGATCGCCTGGCTGAAGAAACCCTGAGGGTGGGGGATGAACCGCTTGACTGAACCCGTAGCGACGGAGTCGACCAGGGCCACCAGAGCGTTGATGACGAGGATGGCCGCGGTCACGTTGTGAGCAACAATCATCCAGCCGAACGCCGTGGCGTTGGTCGGCCAGTGGATGACGATTCCGGTGACGATCAGGATGCCGATCACGGTCGCCTGCATCCAGTGCCAGAACCGCTCGTACTTCGTGTAGATGTAGACCTCTGCGGTGGCAGGGTGCTTGATGGTGGCGCCACGATTCCAGCAGCGTCGAGCGCAGTACCGGAAGAAGCCGTGGATGCCGATGCCGATGAGAACGATGAGCAACACCGCGAGCCCCACCCAGTCAGACCAGCCGGCGGTGTTGCTGCCGAGCACCTCGATCTCGCCAGAGGTGGTCTCGGGAAGGTAGATCAGCGACCCGTCGTCTGCGAGTGTCATGACCCCGGTTGACTCGGTGTTGGTGTCTGCGACGAATTCGGGGAGAACTCCGCCCGGTACGTATGTGCCGAGCCGCATGCCGGCGCTGAGCCTCGAGTTGCTCGAGTGGCAGACCTGGCAGTCTTTGATCGCCCAGTCGTCGCCGACCACACCGTGGGCGACGCTGTAGGCCTGGACTTCTCCGACGATATGTGGATTGGATAGGGCGAGTGACTCGAGGCGGGAGGCGACAACCGCCTGCTTCTCGTCGGTGTCGATCGCCAGTTCTGATTCTGAGACCGTGCCGTCGCCGTCTGCGTCGAAAGCGGCAACGATCGTTGCGTCGTAACCCCCGGCTCCGTCGAGGTAGGCCGCTTCCAGGTCGACGGTTCGCACGGGGCGTTCGGTGTCACCGCTCCCGTGCGCCCAGTACCAGGAGCCGACGAGGTTATAGGGCGACAGGCTGATTTCTCCGGCGTTGTCGGAACGCAGCAGGATCACCGGGTCGAAGCCGTCGATCATGGTGGAGGCACTCTCAACCTGTCCGTCGGCGCCGCGGATCTGTGTGCGGGGTGTGCCGTCGGTGTGGATCACGGTCCAGTCGTACTGCTCTGCCGCCGGAGCGTTCGCAGTCGGGATGTGGCACGTTTCACACGCCACCACCTGCATGTGGCGGTCTTGGTAGGGCAGCCACTCGTGGGATTCGGAGGGGTCGTGGCAGCCGCTGCACGTTCGCATCGTGCCGTCATATTCGGGGGCGACTGTCCCTTGCGCCGTGTCACCCTTCGCGAGTTCGTGGATCGGCTGGTTGAGATACTCATCGAGGTTTGGTCGGCGCGGGTCGTAGAGGAGGTGTGCCGGCTTGCTCGCGGCGTCTTCGGCAACCTGGGCGCTGTTGTTGATCGACGAGTGGCAGCTGATGCAATCGAGGCCACGTTCGGCGTGGATGTCCCACGCTCGACTCAGATCGTCTTTGTCGGGGAAGTTCAAGCCCGACGCGGAGAGGCGCTGGTCGGAGAAGACCTGGCCGGTGGTGTAGGTCTCCCAACCGTTGAGCAGAGATGATCCGTCGATCGGGTCGGCACTCATGTGGACCATGCCGTGGCATTGGCCGCAGTTGTCATTGGTGGACTTGCCGATTGGAAGGTGCTCGTTGTCCACCCTTCCGGACTCATTGAACGCTCCGGGGTTCCACTCCCAGCCGTCGGCTGTCTGGTCGACGACGCTCGTCGCGGCGAGTGTCGCGGTGTTGGCCCATTCGAACCGCCCGGCCTGGAGCTCGGCAATCCGGGCATCGTTGTCCGAAACAGGTACGTGGCAGAGGAAGCAGTTGAGTTCCTCGACCCCGGAGTTCTGCCAATCCCACGCGACGACAGTGTCGCCGTCGTTCTTCAGAAGGTTGGTCTCAGGATCCGTGGGGTCCGGGGCGAGATCCGTGAGCGAGGAACCCTCGCGAGATGTCGTTGCAGGTCCGCTTCCTGCATGACGCACACCGAGCGTCACGATCCAGTCTGCGGTGCTGAGATCGAGTGTGCCGTCCCCCTCCGGTGTCAGGTAGCGGTACATGATGGGATTCCATCGTCCGAACCACCCGTTGGAGATGTCCCACGCCCGCCCGGATGCGGCAGTGCCGGGAGCGTTCAGGCTGTCCAGGCCAACGGTGGCGTGATAGTTGTGCTCAACGATGAAGGCTGAGTCGTGGCACTGGCCGCACGTTGTGAGCGTGGACACCGGCCTGCCGCTCGACAGCACGTTGGTCGCGTCATCGTCGAGCAGCGCAAATGTGGGGTGCATCGTGCTACCGGTGGGTTCCGGGGGTGGAGGAGGGTTGACGGAATCCTGGACCTGTTCCGGCGGGACCATTCCGCCACCGGGCGGGATCACGAGCCCACCGTCCGTCTCATCGCTCGTTGAGGCAGACGACGGATCGACCGCAGCGCCAAGGAACGTTGCAGCGAACAGCGCGGCAACGCCGAGCGCCACGGCGACCCGGCGGCTCATCGGTCGGTCCCGTCGGTGGTCCGCTGGCCCGCGGTGTCCATCGGATCGGCGTCGTAGCCGAGAGCCTCCCAATCCAGGCGCCCGGCGTCCGAGTGGCACGCCGTGCATTGAAGGGCCTCGCCGGCGGGGGCAACCATGTGCTCGAGCGGCCAGTACATGTCGCTCCGCGCGAACCCGTACTCACCGCTGAAGTCGAAGCCGGTGTCCTCGGCACCGTTCTGCAGAGCGATATCCCAGTCGAAGATCGTCCAGTACCCCTCGTCGCCCACGAGATTCGGCTGGATGAAGTAGTTGTGAACGGCGTCGTACGGCTGGAGCCCGCGATGAACCTTGAACGGGTAGATCTTGGCGACCGGATCGTCGACGCCTCCGTTTGGGTCGTTGAGGACGGTGATGCCCTCGGGGTCGATCGGATCTCCCAAGAGATATCGCTCTGCCGTACCGTCGAACCAGTAGTACTCGGGGATGAGCTGCGTGCCGTAGACGAAGCTGCCCTTGATCTTGAGGTACTCGTGTGGATCGTCGGAGAGGCCGTCCTGCCCGGCAGTCGACCAGTCCCACCAGAGTTTGGTCGGATCCTTGACGGCGTATTCAGGGATGTGACACGTCTCGCAGGCGACTCGGTCGGTGTGGCTGTTGAGGCGGTCGTCCCGGTGAGGGAGCGAGTTGTGACAGTCGGTACACGACACCGGGTTGTCGTCGATGAGCTTCACCGATGTGGAGGTGCCCGAGATTTGATGATCGGTGGTCGTGTGGCAGTCGACGCACTGCATGTCCAGGACGCCCATGTGGAAGTCGATGGTCTCGTTCGGATAGTTGAGGGTGTTGTCGAGGTCGCCGTGTTTCACACCGTTGCCGCCGCCGCCGGTGCTGTGGCACGAGCCGCAGTTTGTGCGCGTGGGACGGCCGACGCTCCCCGCAGCGAGGACGAGATCGGTCGCTTCGGCCGGGTATCCCGAGTCCGCCTTGGCATACTGCCCGGACTGGTCGTGACAGACGAGGCAGTCGATCTTCGTCTCATCCGTGAAGTCGAAGGTCGCATCCTCCCAGCCGTACCCGGCGTGGCACGTCGTGCATTGCGGCTCGTTGCCTTGGATGCCCGTGCAGAAGTTGTTGAGGGAGTTCTTCTTCCCGAGAGCAACGGGTTCGTCCCGCCCGGGCAACGAGACGGGTGGGTTCTCCCACAGCCAGTGCTCACTCTGGAGCATTTGCTCGCCGGCCTCGGCGTGGCACTCGAGGCAGCCTTCGGTGACGTCGGATCCCGTTTCGTAGGGGCCGGTCATGAGCAACGCGTGATCGGTGTGGGGGACCGTCGTGGGCACGCCTGCCCATGCATTGTCGGCGTTCGCAGCTTCGACCGAATTGCGGATCCCGATGAAGATGACGATGGGTCCGACGACGAGGAGGATGATGGCGATCAGCCCGATGATCCAGTCACGTCGGCCGCTCCCGTCACTCGGTTCCGACGGCGCGGAATCGGCAGGTGGGGGTGTGTCGGTCTCGGTCATGAGCGCGTCCGGCCCCGCTGGCTCCTGCGGGTCGCTGGTCGTCGTTCATCGCTGCTCGTGAGCTGCACGCGGACTCGCTTCCGTACTCCTACGGAATGCTAGGAATCACACACCAGGAAGTGAATTCCTTCACAAGCTGAGTCTCCGAAAACCCTGCTGTCAAAGGACTGCGGATTCCAATTAGGGAAGATAGGCCCTATTGAGGTTCTGAAGGTTCACGGTTTCGGACCGGGGTTCGGCGTCCCCTCGCACGTGAGCTGTCCCGTCGGGTTGGGGTTGATCAGCGGCCCACGAACACAACTCCCTGGGCGTCGGCGAGCGTCATCGGGTCCGTCGCAGACGGATTCGCTGCACCCGGGGTCACGAGCGCGGGATCCCAGCTCGCCCCTGCCGCTCCCGGCAGCTCTGCCGCGATGACCTCGACAGGTCGGCCCTCCATATTCGCGACGAACAGCACCCGGGCACCGTTCGGGCCGTGCCGGATGCCGTGAAACACGACGGCGCCGCTTGTCGGGTGGTGATAGTCGAACGTGTCGTCGGTCCCAAGGTTCTCGACGAGCCATCGGTGCGAACGACGAAACGCCCGAGCCTGCAGATTGAAATGCACACGATCGGCATCGGTACGATCGAGGTAGCGAGTTGCCACGCAGTAGTCGTGCACGTCGTCCATCCATGCCCGGGCAGCCGCGCGCAGGCCGTCGGCGTTCGCGACAAACCCCTTGGGAACGGATGAGCGCAGCGAGGCATCGACCGCTGCCTCGACCTGATCCCCGTAGAGGATGACGGCTGCCTCCAGCTCTGCCATGAGCTCATAGAGAGTCGATCGATCCACGAAGCCAAGAGCCTTCAACCGCGGGAAGTTGCCCGCGGCGTCGTAGTCATGGGCCGTGATGTGCCAGTCGAGGAACCGCTTCTCCTCCGCCCAGACCTTGATGGCGTAGCGGTGATCGGTGTTGCGGATGAAGCTCCACGGGGCCCGGACCGAGGCCTGGAGGAAATCCATCGGCGTGCCGGGCAGAAAGGCATGGAAGAGCAGATTGGCAGCGGGATGGTCATAGGCATTGCGGATTATGTCGGGCAGCGTCTCTCCCAGGTAGTGGTTGATCCGTGCCTGCGGGTCGACCTGGCTGCCGCGGCGCAATGTGTCGTGGTTGGCACAGCCGCTGATCCAGTTGGAGCCGACTTCCGCGATCTCGCGCAGTCTCCACCACTTCGTGACCCAGAACGTGAAGAGGAACGGCGTGTTGTGGGCGAACGTCAGGGGCCCCCACTGGTGAACCTCTGGTTGACGATCGATCACCGCGCGATACGTTGACGAGAGCTCCCAGTCCTCCTTCGGCCACGGTCGGCCGTCCTCGAAAACCATCCAGGGCCGGTAGCGCACCCCGGCGACCTCTTGCACGACAGCACTGATCTCTTCCATGTACCGGTCGTGGTACTCGAGTTGCCGGTCCTCCTCGTTCCACCACGTGAAGTCCTGCGCGCCGTCGACGCGGACACCGTCGACACCGAAGTTGACCTTCCGGCGTTGCATCTCGAGCAGATGAGCTCGAACGATCGGGTTGCGGTAGTCGAGATGCTGACCGTACATGTCGGGCCCCGTGAACCACGCCCCCGGTACGACACCGACCGCCTGGTTGTCGGCATGCCCGTACACCACGTCGACAACGAGGCGCATCGGACCGGTGGGGAACGTATGGAGCGCCACAGCCAGGTCGGCAAGCTCGTAGGGTCGACCAGCCGTCAGCATCGCTGGGTTCACGGCGGCGCCGCCAGAGATGATGACGTCATAGCCCCAGTCGGTGGTTTCAGGCCTGCGAATTCGCACAACCGCCTTGTCGGTGTCCGAGTTGACGAGTTCCCAGCTCGGTGGACCCGCCTCGAAACCAATCGTGGGCTCGACCGGCATGAGCTCGATGCCGTCGTACTCGAGCCATAACTCGTCGCCCGGCGACAGCGGCTCGCCCTTTGACATTCTCGCACCGATCTCGCTGATCCACGTGGTGAGGGCTGAGATCGTTCCCGGCTCTGTGGCCGTCGGAACGTGTACCTGGAGGAGATTTGCGCATGCCGGGATTCGAGGAACTCCATCGTCGTCGGCCAGGGACTCGAAGTAGGACGCATCGGCTCGGTTGGTTGTGACCGGCGTCGGATCAATGACCTCGGCAGGAGCAAAGGCTCCGAACGGCATGCTCATCGCAAGGGGGTCGCCGATGATCACCGGCTCACCATCGGAGAGGTGCACGGCCGCACGGTAGAACGTACCGATGCGATCTCGGTCGCCCACCGTTACGCTGGAAAGGCATATCCAGGCGAACTCGCCCGTAATCGCCATCGGGAAGCTGGTCCAGCGGAACTCGACGGTTTGGGTTGCGATGCCAAGGTCCAGCCCGGCCGGCGGCTCGAACACCTCCAGCTCGACCGCCACGATCGCGTCCGAACGCAGGTGCGGGATCCAGAATCCGAAGCACACGCTCCCTTCCGATGGCTGTGCTCCCAGCCTGCGCATGAGCTCCCGTGGGGGACGATCTGTGTCGAATGGGGCCGAGAGCCGGTCGGTCGCCCATGCGACGATCTCATCCGTTCCAGATGTGTCGACGGCAAAATGGTGATCGGTCATCTGAGAATTCAACCACGTGTCTCCTTGGGGGCGGCCGCACACGAACACATGGGTGGTTTGGTGTTGGGGTTTTCGTCTCTCCCGCCGTCAGGTGGGGGAGACGCGGCCGAGCTGATGCTCGGTCGCAGAGGGGGCGGCCTGGGAGCTTGGACCGTGCAGATGAGGTCCGCCGCGGACCTCGACTCGCAGCGCAGTCAGCCCCCTCCGCTGCGCTCCGGCCTACTCGGCCGGTGCTCGCGCCTCCCCCACTCCGTGGTGGAGGCGAAGACAGTCTCTCTCTTCCCCTCCACCGCCGAAGGTGGGGGAGGGTGCCCGAGCGGAGCGACGGCGGGAGGGGGCGGCCTGGGTCTTCGTCTCTCCCGCCGTCAAGTGGGGAGACGCGGCGGAGCTGATGCTCGGTCGCAGAGGGGGCCTGTGTGGGGGTTGTTGGCGGGTGATGTGGGCATGTGTCTGATCTCTACGAGCGGAGCCCCCGTGCGAATTCGCGGGGGCGAATTCGCGTCCCCCCACTTCGTGAGGGGACGAAAGCGGGTGGGGGTAGGGACTACGGACTACTGACTACTTCGCACGCAGTGCGACAGTGGTCCCCCAGGCAGGAATCGAACCCTCGCCTCGCCGGGTGGGACTACTCGGACGTTGACACTCGAAGCGTCTTGACCCATTGGGAGGTAGGGGGAGTGTCGGAGTCCGGCAGATCTTCCGATCCCGAATAGGGATCGGAGGGTGAGGAAACGGAGGGCGATCTCGTGGTGCCCCAGGCAGGAATCGAACCCTCGCCTCGCC
>Ga0272441_10002086_pt1 | contig 41361 bp, 29 predicted proteins | sample SSMProp6N_FD_193582 | JGI IMG/M metagenome (GOLD analysis project Ga0272441, IMG submission 193582) | Marine sediment archaeal communities from Little Sippewissett salt marsh, Falmouth, MA, United States - SSM-Prop-6N | ecosystem: Environmental > Aquatic > Marine > Wetlands > Sediment ...
GGCCGCGGACCTCGAAGTGTTTCGCCGCCGACCGGTGATGCTTGCCGTACCCGTCCCAGTGGAGGGCGTGGTTGGTGCGGGCGTCGCGGAACGGTTTCTCCATGATGTCGATCTCGGTGCCGTCGCGCCCGCCGTCGCCAACCTTCGTCACGCCCGGCCGGGAGAAGAGCCAGAACGCCGGCCAGTGACCCACCTCCGACGGAAATTTGCACCGGCATTCCCAGTAACCGAAGCGGTGCTCGAACTTGTCCTGCGTCCGCATGGCGCCGGAGGTGAACCGGTCGCCCTGCCGGCGGGTGCGGAGGACGAGGCGGCCCTGGCCGTCGAGGTAGGAGTCGCTCTTCACCCACCAGCCGTCGCGGCGTCGACGGTCGCCGATGATCTCCCATTGCGATTCGTCGATCGTGTCGCCGTCGAACTCGTCGTGCCAGACGAGCACCCATCGGTCGCCCTCGGGCGCGGGCGGGAGGAATTGGGCGGCGCGGGCGGCCTTCGGCAGGTCCGGCCCGGCCGCTGCGGATTGGCCCCCGCTGCAAACGGTCAGGGCAACGGCCAGCACGGCCGCACCCGCGAGAATAGAGAGACCCGTGAACGGGGCGGCGCGTTTCATGAGGCGCACCATACCTTCTCCTCAACGATGCGGGTTTCCAGGTTGCCCCCAGTATAGAACGGCCACCAACCCGGAATCAACAGACTCCCGAAGCCGCACGCCCCCGTCATCTTCGGCAGCAACGGCAGCGACCGAGGGATCGAGCCATCAAGGAATCAAGGGAGTTCCGGGGACAGGATACGGAATTCGATTGACGGACGTGCAGAACCGGGTACGCTGGCGCCATGGCCCGTCTGCCCAGAACGGTCGTGCCGGGATATCCGCACCACGTCACCCAGCGCGGCAACCGCCGGCTGCCCACGTTCTTCTCCGATGACGACTACGAGGCGTACCTCGCCCTGATGGATTTCCGGGACATACTACCGTTTTGTCTCCAGCGGCTGCGGCGTCACGGTCGGACGGGCCGGCCGCTGGGGCGGCGTCTCGTTCCTGCGGCGCCTGGAGCGCCGGCTGGACCGGCGGCTGGACCGGCGGCTCGTGCCCGGCACGCCGGGCCGGCCGAGGAAGGAGAAGGGAAAATAGTATTGTGTCCCCAGGTAACCCCCAGATAACCAGATACCCAGATACGCCGTAAGATAAAACGCCGGTTGCGCGGGCGCTGAAGCCGGGCGCGAAGTGCCCGCTTGTTGCAGAAGGGTCGCCTGGGCAGCTGCAGCGCATAGGGGACAGGAGAACGATTCCATGGAGATCACTTGGCGAGCTTGCAGCGCGGCCGACTTTTCGGTTTCTGGCGATCCAGCGGCCGCCGAATTGTTGGAGCATTGGACGTGGTTTGAGATGAAATCACGAAGAGGCGAGAGCCAGTGGGAGAAGTTCATCGAATACACGCTTGCGACCATTGAAGCCATAGCTGAAAGCCTGTCTGGAGAGGGAATTGCCGTTTGGCTCAGCCTCTTCGGTCCGTTCTTGCCGGATGGGGTCCTGGGCGCTGCTCACTTATTGGTCAATTGGGATGACGGCTGTCGCTTTTGCATGCCACCGGTGGAATCATCGGCAGGTACTCCCGGTTATGTCGAGACCGGGTTTAGCGTAGAATACCGTCCGAAAGCACTAAGGACACTGTTTCAGGAACACCCGGGTATTCCGTCAAGGATATTGCCGTCGAACATTCGCGTTTCGCTGTTTCTCGTTCCTGAAGCGGATTTCATGGAGGTTGGCCGAGGGGGAAGATTGGGGGTTGTAGGCCTCTTTGGCGGCCCGCAATTGGAAGACTCAGAGCGTATCGTTTTGGAGAAAGCAACGTATCTTATCCTTCCCAACTTAGATTTTGATTTTTGCTTGGTGGGGGCTCGCAAAGAGCAATCAACTGAGATAGAAAACCTTCTCCGGGAACTCACGCTTTCCGATGCGCCCGCGGATCGAAATACAGACTTGAAGGGCTAGATTCCGAGGGCAGGTGGCATGGTCTGTCCGGAGTTCCAGGGACACCCATAACCGCCCCCGCGTCAACGGCGTTTTGCCCCGAGGGTCGTTTCCCTGGTGGCGGTCAGTTTGAATGCGGAACGCGGAATTCGGAATGCGGAACAAAGGCCGAAGGCGAGCCGCAGGAGACACCCACTCGCACCGTATCCGGACCATCTCTTGTCCGGACCGTGCATTATGCGTTTCGAGGCCGTGGGGGCCCAATCAGAATAGCGGCGGATCGAACCGGCCGTCGCGACGGCCGTCTACGAGCAGTACGTCTGGAACCTCCGCTACATCGACGTCCCCGTCCTGCGCCACCGCGACACGGACGCCAGCACCGCCACCGGCGATCTCGGCAAGGCCGATTCCGGCCTCGACGAACGGCTCTTCTACGTCACCGACGCCAACTTCAACGTCACGGCCCTGGTTCAGAGGCGAGGGACGGAGGGACAAAGGGACTGAGGGACAGAGGCCGCTTGGCGGTTGCCCGTTTTCCGAGTGGGACTCGGCCTCGCCGGCCGCAACCCGCCTGCGGTGCCGGAGGCGTCTTCATGCGCCACGCGTTCCGCATTCCGAAATCCGCATTCCGCATTCACCTCATCGCGCTTTTAATTCATATAGCCGTTCCTCCATGAGCCGAAAAAAGCCGACAATTCCGGGTGTGTTTTCGCGCGTTTGCGCGCGTTTCGATCAAAACCGATCGAAAAGTCGCGCGTTTTGCCTTACCCATTTTAACATTTGGACCCCAAATCGTCCGTGGAGCGTCAGAATCGACGATTCGGGTTCCGAAAACGCGCCTTTTCGGGGGTGCGCGAAACGGCGTTTTCTTAAACTATCGATCGCGCCGCGCAATGCGCCGGGTGCGTGCGAGCCGGCAAGGACGTATCAACTCGCCGCCCGGCCGGCGACCGAAGGTCGCCGCGAAGGCGCCGTCTCAGCGCGGTGGGTGCACAGACCGACCGCGCTTACCTCCCGTGCTGCGCCGAACGACCGGCGACGTGCCGTCGCCAGCGCAACCTCCTCCCCCAGAACGCCCCTTTTCGACGTTGACAGGGCACGGGCGGAGGGGTATACTGCCCCGTTCTGATGGGAGATGCGTTTCCCATGGGGTAGGAGGTCCGCCGGGAACGAGACCCTCCGGCGGACGTGGGGCTCCGGCGACGCGGCCGCTGAGTCCAGGCCCCGGAAACGCCAGACACTGGCCGCGCATCTCACCCGTGGGCTGCGCGAGACGCAGAAACCGGATTCGCAGGCCGAAACTGCACCGCACGGCGGTACGCTCCGACCCGACGACACGGTCGACCGTGTCTGATCGAGGTGGAATCGGCCGGCGACTTGCGGCGACGTACCGTCGCCGGCTCAACGGCGTAGACCGTGAGCCGTCGCGAATCTTGAACTTTGAACCTTGAACTCGGAGAACCGGCTGCCATGACCAACCACCTGAAATCGGACTGGTTCAACGAACCGCTCACCGGTATGCCGGCCCGGTCGCTGATGTTCGCCACCGGCACGGTTCATCCGGACGACATGGCGAAGCCGTTCATCGGCCTCGTGTCGAGTTTCACGGACCTGATTCCCGGCCACGCGCACATGCGTCGGCTCGAGCGGAAGATCGAGCACGGCATCTTCGCGGGCGGGGGCGTGGCGTGGCTGTTCAGCGTGCCCGGCATCTGCGACGGCGTCGCCATGGGCCACGAGGGCATGCACTACAGCCTCCCCAGCCGGGAACTCATCTGCGACATGGTCGAGACGATCACGCGGGCCCATCGGCTGGACGGCCTCGTACTGCTGACGAATTGCGACAAGATCACCCCCGGCATGCTGATGGCGGCTGCCCGGCTCGACATCCCCGCCATCGCGGTCACGGCCGGCCCGATGCACTCCGGCAACTACAAGATGGAGCGGCTCGACCTCGTCCACGACACGTTCGAGGCCATCGGCCGGTACAAGGCCGGCAAGATCACCGAGGAGGATCTGAAGTGCCTGGAGGTGGAGGCCTGTCCCGGCGGCGGGTCGTGCCAGGGGCTCTTCACCGCCAACACGATGGCCTGCGTGACCGAGGCGATGGGCATGAGCCTGCCGGGCTGCGCCTCGGCCCTCTGCGCCACCGCCAAGAAGGACCGCATCGCCTACGACAGCGGCAAGCGGGTGGTGGACCTCGTGCGGCAAGGCATCACAACCCGGACGATCATGACCGCCGAGGCCGTCGCCAACGGCATCGCGGTCGACATGGCCCTCGGCGGGTCGACCAACACCGTGCTGCACATCCCGGCTATCGCGAACGAGGCGGGGCTCGACCTGCCGCTCGAAACGTTCGACGAGGTCAGCCGCCGCACGCCGCACATCGCCAACTTCCGTCCGGCCGGCGATATGATGATGGAGGACCTGGACCACGCGGGCGGCATCCCGGCGGTGCTCAAGCGCATCAAGAGCATCCTGAACGACTGTCCGACCACCAGCGGCGTCTCGACATACGAGATCGCCGACGCCGCCACCGTCTTCAGCAACGAGTTGCTCCATCCGATGGACAACCCGTATCATGCGCAGGGCGGCATCGCGATTCTGCGCGGCAGCCTGGCCCCGGACGGGGCGGTCATCAAGCAGAGCGCCGTGCCCGACGGCATGCGGACGTTCACCGGGACGGCCCGCGTCTTCGACACCGAGGAGGCGTGCAACGAGGCCGTCATGGACGGGCGCATCCAGCCCGGCGACTTCGTCGTCATCCGATACGAAGGGCCGGCGGGCGGCCCGGGGATGCGGGAGATGCTGACCGCCACCGCCGCCATCAAGGGGCTGGGGCTCGGCGAGCAGGTGGCCCTGGTGACCGACGGGCGGTTCTCGGGCGGCACGCACGGGCCGTGCATCGGCCACGTGAGTCCGGAAGCCGCCGGCGGCGGCCCGATCGCCCTCGTGCGCGAAGGCGACCGTATCACGATGGACATTGAAAACCGCCGCCTCGACCTGGAGGTGGATGAGGCGGAACTCGCCAAGCGACAGAAGGCGTGGGAAAAACCGGCCCCGAAGATCGATTACGGCTACCTGGCCCGCTACGCCCGCATGGTCACCAGTGCGACGACAGGGGCAATCTGCCGCTGAAATCACGAATGACGAATGGCGAATGACGAGGCAATGACGAGTGCCAACGCAATGACGAAGCGCACGGACGCTCACGGGCACACTCGTCATTCGGACTTCGTCATTCGGCATTCTCGACGAAGGCGGGCGGCACGGCCGCCTGAGGCGAGCGTTACCCGGTGGTGTAATTGGTAACACACGAGGTTTTGGTCCTCGTATTCCAGGTTCAAGTCCTGGCCGGGTAGCCAGAACGGCGAGTGACGACGTAACGCAGTAACGTAGGAACGAAGGCGTGGCGAAGGGTTTTGGCCGCGAGGCGGAGCCGAGCGCGTCACGTCAAGTGCCTGAGTACCTGAGCAACGGCAAAAACGGCAGCGGCCAAGAAGGCAAACGGCAAGGCAAACGGGGCAACCCCATGGCCGAAGGCAATGTCAAAGCGCTCATCCTGGCGGCCGGCCAGAGCACGCGCCTGAAGAGCGCCCGCTCGAAGGTGCTGCACGAGATCTGCGGCAAGCGGATCCTCTCATGGGTGCTCGAGGCCTGTCCCGACGCCGGCATCGACGAGCAGATCGTCGTCGTCGGCGCCATGCGCGACCAGGTGCAGGCGGCCTACTCGGGCGCCGACGGCATTACATGGGTCGTCCAGGAGCCGCAGCAAGGCACCGGCCATGCCGTCATGGCGGCCGAGAGCGCCTTGGCGGACTTCACCGGCGACCTGGTGGTCCTGATGGGCGACGCCCCGCTCATCCGGCCCGAAACGCTGCGGACCCTCGTCGACACGCACCGTGACGAGCAGGCGGCGGTGACGCTGATCACGGCCATCCTCCAGGATCCGAAGTGGTTCGGCCGCATCGTCCGCGACGCCGGCGGGAACCTCCAGGGCATCGTCGAAGCCCGGGACGCCACCCCCGAGCAGGCCGAAATCCAGGAAGTCAACCCGGCGTACTACTGTTTCCGCTGGCCGGCCCTGCGCGAGATGCTGCCGCTCATCACGAACGATAACGTCAAGAGCGAGTATTACCTGACCGACGCGGTCGGCCTGCTCATCCACTCGGGGAATAAGGCGCTTGCCGTCCCCGCGGCCGAGCCGTCCGAGTGCGAGGCCGTCAACAGCCGGGCGGACCTGGCCCGCGTGCGCGGCTTGGCGCAGCGGCGCATCCTGGAGGCCCACATGGCGGCCGGGGTGACGATCGAGGACCCCGCCACCACGACGATCGACACCGGCGTCGAAATCGGGCAGGACACCGTCATCGGCCCGTGCACGGTCATCCGCGGGCCGGCGAGGATCGGCTCGGACTGCCGCATCGGGCCGCTGGCGCACCTGCCCGCCGGCACGGTGCTGGAAGACGGAGCGGAGGTGGCGCCGCCGGCGTCTCCCGCGTACCTGGAACCCGAACCCGAGGAGGCCGAGTGATGGACCAGATGAAGGTTTTCAGCGGCAGCGCGAACCGTCCGCTTGCCGAGGCCATCGCCCGCCACATCGACAAGCCCCTCGGCGACGCCCCCCCCACGCGCTTCCCGGACGGCGAGTCGTTCATCAAGATCAACGAGGACATCCGCGGCCAGGACGTGTTCATCATCCAGCCCACCTGCCGGCCGCAGAACGACACCCTCATGGAACTGCTGCTGTTCATCGACGCCGCCCACCGGGCCAGCGCCGAGCGGATTACGGCCGTCATCCCGTACTACGGCTACGCCCGACAGGACCGCAAGGACGAGGGCCGCGTGCCCATCAGCGCCAAACTGGTCGCCAACATGCTGGAGGAAGCCGGGGCCGACCGTGTCCTGTGCGTGCATCTGCACGCGTATCAGATTCAGGGATTCTTCGACATCCCCGTCGACCACCTCCTGCCCGAACCCGTCTTCGGCGAGCACTACGCAGGACTGGGCCTTGCGGACCTGACGGTCGTCAGCCCGGACGTCGGCAACGTCAAGGAGGCCCGCGTCTACTCCGAACTGCTGCACGGCGAACTGGCCATCATCGACAAGGAGCGCCTGAGCGGGACGGACGTCCGGGCCGGGGCCCTGATCGGCACCGTCGAGGGCCGCAACGTCCTCCTCGTCGACGACATGATCTCCAGCGGGGGCACGATCTGCAAGGCGGCGTCGCTGCTGAAGGACCGCGGCGCCCGCGACATTTACGTCGCCGCCACGCACCCGATGTTCGTGGCGGGGGCCATCGCGCGCCTCGCGGAGGCGCCGATCACGGGCATCACCGTGACCGACACGGTGCCCCTCTCGGACGAGGCGGCGGCGAGCGGACTCGTCAAGGTGCTGAGCATGGCGGAACTGCTCGGCGACGCCATCGTCCGCATCCACAAGCACGAATCGATCAGCGAACTCTTCCTCAAGAAACTGCGGCGCCCGGAAGAACTGATGCGCCAGAACTGACGGAAAGGACCATCCGTGGCTGAGACTGAAACCCTGAAGGTCAAGAAACGGGAGGCGCGCGGCACGAAGGCGTGCCGGCGGCTCCGGGCCGAAGGCCTCATCCCGGCCGTCATCTACGGGCACGGGCAGGATCCCGTGGCCGTCCAGATGCCCGCCGAGGAATTCGAGCAGGCGCTGCGGCACCACGGGCGCATGTTCGACCTGCGCCTCGGACGCAAGAAGGAAAGCGTCCTGCTCCGCGACATGCAGCACGACGCGCTCGGCGACGACATCATCCACGCCGACTTCGTGCGCGTGGCCATGGACGAGGCGATCGAGATTCAGGTGCCCATCACCCTCAAGGGCAAGCCGAAGGTCGACCACGCCGTCCTTCAGCAGCCGCTCATGGCGCTGGAGATCGAGTGCCTGCCGGCCGACATCCCGGAGGAGATCCTCGCCCAGGTCGGGCACCTGGAGATGAGCCAGAGCGTCAGCGTGTCGGACCTGGAGATGCCCGACGGCGTCAAGGCCCTGACCGACCCGGAAACCGTCGTGGCCACGCTGACGCCGGCCCAGGTCGAGGAAGAGGCGCCCGAGGAAGCCGCCGCCGCCGTCGAAGCCGGGGAGGAACCCGAGATCATCGGCCGCGAGGAAGAACCCGGAGCGGCCGCCGACGCCGCCGAAGGCAAGGCCGCCGAGTAAATGAAACTCATCGTCGGGCTGGGCAACCCGGGTCGCGAGTACGCCGACACCCGCCACAATATCGGGTGGCGGGTGGTGGAGTCGCTGGCGGCGCGCGCGGGCCTGGCCGCCTGGCGCGAGAAGTTCGAGGCCCGCCTCGCCGAGGGCCGACTCGCCGGCCGCAAGGTCGTCCTGGCCCGGCCCGTCACATACATGAACGAGTCGGGGCGGTCGGTCCGGCCGATGATGGACTTCTGGAAACTCGAGACGGATGCCCTGCTCGTGGTCGTGGACGACATGGCCCTGCCGGTCGGCCGCCTCCGGCTCCGCCCGTCCGGCTCGCCGGGAGGGCACAAGGGGCTGGCCTCGATCGCCCGGCACCTGGGTCACGAGGGGTTCGCCCGGCTTCGCGTGGGCATCGGCACCCCGCCAGACCAGCTGGATGGGGCCGATTACGTCCTGGCGCGCTTCGCCCCGTCGGAGCGTTTGGCAATCGCCGACATCGTCGCCCGGGCCACCGACGCCGCCGAAACCTGGATCCGCAGCGGCCCCGAGGCCGCCATGAACGCGTTCAATCAAGCCGTGGAATCCGACGAACACGAAGAGGAGGAGGCCGACCGGCCTACCAACCATGCCAACACCTGACGACCTGAGGCTGTACGAGGCGATGTTCCTGGTCGACACGGGGGACGCCGCCGTCTGGGATGACCTCACGAAGCACCTCGAGGGCATCCTGACCCGCACGGGCGCCGAGATCATCGGCATCACCCGGTGGGACGAACGGAAACTGGCGTACCCGGTGGGGAAGCACAAGCGCGGCACGTACGTGCTGGCGTTCTTCGCGATGCGCGACGGGGGCGGCGTGTCGGAGATCGAGCACACGGCCCGTCTCTCCGAGAAGGTGGTCCGCCTGCTCGTGCTTCGGGCCGACCACTTCAAGATCCGCGACATGCGGGTCCAGTTGGGCGAGGACATTCGCGAAGACGTCGCCGCCCGCCTTATCGAGGAGCGCGGCGAGACGGAACCGGAGCCGGAACCCGAGCCGGAACCGGAGCCGGAACCCGAGGCGCCTGAGGCGGCCGCCGAGACCGCCGAGGCCACCCCACCGGACACCGCCCAGGCCGAACCCGCCCAGGCGGGCGGCGAGGCGCCGGCCGCCCAGTGAACCCCGTATCCCACGGAGCCTGCCATGGCCGACTTCAACCGCGTCATCCTCATCGGCAACCTGACCCGCGACCCGCAACTGCGTTACACGCCGTCGCAAATGGCGGTCTGCGATTTCGGCATTGCGACCAATCGCAAGTGGACCAGCAAGGACGGCCAGCAGCGCGAGGACACCTGCTTCGTCAACTGCACCGCCTGGGGACGCCAGGCCGAGGTCATCCAGAAGTACCTCAACAAGGGCCGGCCGATCTTCATCGAGGGACGTCTCACGTACAGTTCGTGGGACGGGCCGGACGGCAAGAAGCGGTCGAAACTGGAAGTGACCGTCGAACGGTTCCAGTTTCTCGGCTCGCCCGGCGGCGCGGGCAGCGGCGGAGGCGGGGGCGGGAACCGCGGGGGCGGACGTGGCGGCGGTGGAGGCGGCGGTGGAGGCGATCAGGCCTCCCCCGACGTCCAACGCCAGAACGCCTCCGGCGAAGAGCAGCAGCAAGCCCCCGGGTACGACTACGACCAGGACGTCGAGGGCGAGGATACCATTCCGTTCTAGCACGGTGAAACCGCAATGACGAACGATCAGTGACGAATAAGAAAGGGACCGGCCCTTGGGGCCGGTTGGGGTAGCAGGAAACACGCACCCAGGCAGGAACGAATCAATCAGGAGACAGCCGTGGCTAAGAGGAAAGGCCGACGCATGCGCTTCCGCGACCGGGCCAAGTGCCGGTTCTGCCGGGAGAACACCACCTACATCGATTACAAAGACACGCAGACCCTGCAGAAACTGACGACCACGCGGGGCAAGATGCTCAGCCGCAAACGCAGCGGCAACTGCGCAAAGCATCAGAGGCAGGCGGCCCGGGCGCTGAAGCGCGCCCGGTTCCTCGCCCTCATGCCCTACGTGAGTTAACGCCGAACCCGCCGCCGGCGGCACCCGCGCGTCCACACCGGCGGCGACAACCGGGAGAGGTACCATGAAGGTCTTGCTCCGACAGGACGTGGCGCCGCTCGGCATCATCGGCGACATCGTCGACGTGAAGCCGGGCTACGCCCGCAATTACCTGCTGCCCCAGCGACTGGCCGTCGAACCCACCGACGCCAACCTCAAACGCATCGACCAGGAACGCAAGGACCGCGAGAAACGCGAGAAGCAGCGCCTCCAGTCCCTCAAGGGCGTCGCCTCGCGTCTCGACGGCGTCAGCGTCACCATCAAGGCGAAGGCCAACGAACTCGGGCACCTGTTCGGCTCGGTTACCGAAACGCACATTGCCGACGCCCTGAAGGATGAGGGGTTCGACATCGAGCCCGAGAAGATCGCCCTGGCCCAGCCGATCCGGACGCTGGACAAGTTCCGCGTGCCCGTCCACCTGGCCGACGGCATCGACGCCGAAGTCGACGTGTGGGTCGTCCCGGCGTAGGCGTGACGCGACCCGCAGCGCCGTGGGGCTCCGCACCCACCGCGCTCGCATGCGCATCATGGAGCGTTATCGTTACCCGCCGGGCTTGCCCGGCGCGTGTCGTGAAACGCCAAAAAGGCATGAATCGCCGGGCAAGCCCGGCGGCTAAATGTGTTGCGTCTCGCGTCGAGGCGCGTACGCCGGCGCCCGAACCCAACGAGGAGCCTGCCATGCCCAACGACCTCGTCCGTCTCCGTTATGGTATCCGCCGGCGCGACCTCCTTCGGGCCGGCGCGGGCGTCGCGGCCGCCGGGGCCCTCGGCACCCTGGGATGCCTCTCCACGGCCGCCCAGTCCGGGGGCGACGCCCCCGACCGCCCCAACATCCTCCTGATCATCGGCGACGACCAGGGGTGGACCGACTTCGGGTTCATGGACCACCCGGTCATCGAGACGCCGCACCTCGACCGTCTGGCTTCGGGCGGCCTGGTGCTGCCGGAGGCGTACGTGGCTGCCCCGCTCTGCCGGCCGAGCCTCGCGTCCATCCTGACGGGCCTGTATCCGCATCAGCACGGCATCTGCTGCAACGATCCCCCCGGGCCGCGCGGCAAGCGGGCCGAGCGCGATTACCAGTACATGAAGGACCGGACGACCCTGCCGCGGCTCCTCCGTCCGCTCGGTTACCGCAGCCTCCAGACCGGCAAGTACTGGGAGCACCACTACCAGACGGGCGGATTCACCGACGGCATGACCACGCAGGGCCGGCACGGGGGACCGGGCCTGGCGATCGCCCGCAAAACGATGGAGCCGATCGAGCGGTTCGTCGACGCCTGCGCCGCCGACGGCGACCCGTTTTTCATCTGGTACGCCCCGTTCCTGCCGCACGAGCCGCACAATCCGCCCCAGCGGTTCCTGAAGAAGTACACCGCCGAGGGCCGGCCCGAACGCGTCGCCAAGTATTACGCCATGTGCGAATGGTTCGACGAGACGTGCGGCCAAGTGCTCGGCTACCTCGAGAAGAAAGGCCTCCTCGAGAACACCTTCGCCCTCTACCTCACCGACAACGGATGGACCGAGGGCGACCTGGCCGAGAAACTCTACGGCCAGCTGCCCGACCGCAAACGCATGTGGCCGCAGCCCAAGGGCAAGCAGCACGTCTACGACGGCGGGGTCCGGACGCCGATCATTCTGAACTGGCCGGGGCACGTCCAGCCTGGGCGGCGGGACGACTTGGCGACGGCCGTCGACCTCGCCCCCACCATCCTGGCCGCCTGCGGCGCGAAGCCGACGCCCGAGATGCAGGGCATCAACCTGCTCGACGCCGGCGCGCGCGACGCCCGCAAGGCCGTCTTCGGCGAAGGGTTCGTCCACACCGCCCGCGACACGACCCGCCCCGGGCCGAACCTGCGGGCCCGCTGGGTCCGCGAGGGGTCGTGGAAACTCATCGACCCGGCCAAGACCGACCCCGAGTTCTACGGCGAGCCGGAACTGTACCACCTTGCGGACGATCCGTTCGAGCGGACCGACCTGGCGGGCAAACACCCCGAGAAGGTCAAGCACCTGCGCGGCCTGCTCGACGCCTGGTGGAAGCCCCAAGAAGCGCCGGCCAAGGCCGGCCGCTGACTGTGGCGCCGTCCTGCCGGCTGTCACCGATTGCTTGTGAATCGGTGCTGCCGGGTCGGGGCGCACGGTGTGACAATCAAACCGTGCCACCTGCGTAGCGGACGCTTGACGCCCCCCTCCGCCGGCGGTACAGTCGCGTGCGTCGCCACGTTTCCGATCATCTGCCCAAGGCGTCAGGATGCCCGACGACCCGCTGCTCGACAAGGTGCCGCCGCACAGTCTCGAGGCCGAGATGGCCGTCCTCGGCGCCATGATGCTCAGCCCCGACGCCATCGGCCTGTGCATCCAGCATCTCGACGCCGACGCCTTCTACCGCGCCGAGCACCGGACCCTCTTCCGGTGCCTCGTCGACCTGTACGACAGGAACCAGCCCGTCGACCTCGTCAGCATGAAGGAGGCGCTCGCGCAACAGGGCGACCTGGAGGGCGTGGGCGGCGAGGATTACCTCGTCACGCTGGCCGATTCCACCCCCACCGTCGCCAACGCCGAGTATTACGCCCGCGTGGTGCGGGAGAAGTCGCTCCTGCGCGGCCTGATCAACGCCGCCGCCGAGATCATCCGCGACGCCCACACACCCGACCAGGTCGACGACGTCCTCGACCGCTGCGAGCAGCGCATCTTCGACGTCGTCGAACGCAAGATCGTCGGCCAAGCCACCGACCTCCGCAGCATCCTGTCCGACGTCATGCAGAAGATCGACTTCGAGAACAAGCGGGCCGTCACCGGCGTGCCGACCGGCTTTCTGGACCTCGACGACAAGACGCGCGGCCTCCAGAACGGGGAACTCATCGTGCTGGCGGCCCGGCCGTCCGTCGGCAAGAGCGCCTTGGCCCTGAACATCGCCGAGCACGTGGCCGTGGACAGCGGCCGCCCGGTCGCGTTCTTCAGCCTGGAGATGAGCAAAGAGGAACTGGCGCTGCGCTTGATTTCCTCGCGCGGCCGGGTGGACGGCCAGGCACTGCGCAAGGCGAACGTCTCGGCCCAGCAGCAGCGGCACATCGTCCAGGACGTGCTCACGGTGCTCCAGGAAGCGCCGCTCTACATCGACGACACGGCCGGCCTGCGGGTGATCGACCTGCGGGCCAAGGCCCGCCGTCTCGTCCAGCGGCACGACATTCAACTCATCATCGTCGATTACCTGCAACTGATGTCGGCCCCGGGAGCCGAGAGCCGCCAGGTCGAGGTCGCGAGCATCAGCCGGGGCCTCAAGGCCCTGGCCCGCGAACTGAGTCTGCCGGTGCTCGCCATCGCGCAACTGCGGCGCGAGAGCGAGGAACACAAACGGCCGAGGCTCTCCGACCTCCGCGAGTCCGGCGCCATCGAGCAGGACGCCGACGTCGTCCTGCTCCTCCATCGCGAGTACACGGGCGGTGGGGCCGACGAGGACGCGGCGAACGCGGCACGCGGGGGCGGCCCTACAGATTATAAAGGCCCGAAACTCATCATCGCCAAGCAGCGGAACGGGCCGACCGGCGACATCCGCCTCGTCTGGCACCGCCAGTTCACGCGGTTCGAGAACTGGTCGCCCCGCGAGGCGGGGACCGGTGGCCGCGTCGAGCAGTACGTCGTCTCGGGCGGCGCCGCCCCACCGCCGGACGAAGCCGATGAGGCCGAGCCGCCGTTCTGAGCGCAAAGAAGAAGCGCGGCGGGCCTCCGCACTGGCTTGTCGACGCGCGGTGGGTACGGAGACCCACCGCGCAACAGTCGACTGGGCGCCGCGCAAGGCGCATTTCACCGCTTGCGGATGTCGTACGCCAGCAGGTGGTCCGCGTGGCGGATGTACAGCCGGCCGCCGCACACCCCCGGATGGGCGAGGAGGTGGTCCTTCGTCGCAACGGGCGGAATCTGGAACTCGCTCACGATCGTCGCCCCCTTCGGGTCCGCCTTCACCAGCCGGACCTCCCCTTTCTGCCCCACGCCGTAGATGAACCCCTCGGCCCACGTCAGCGACACCTTGCCCACCGGCTCGTGGCGATACGCCACCTCGCCGGTCTCCCAATCGACGCAGAGCAGCCCCTTGTGGTACATGCGACAGCCGACGCCGTAGAGGTACCCGTCCAGGAGGAGCACGCCGCCGTGGCAATTGTCGAACTCGCGGCAGTGCCAGACTTGGCGCACCGTCGAGCCGTCCGGACCGATGTCGATGAGCCGACCGCCCGCCTGATGGCCGCTCGTGACGAACACGCGGCCGTCGTGGTACAACGGCGTGTCGACGTTCTGGTTGTAGCGGCTCGGGTGCGGATGCGACCAGAGGCGCCGGCCGGTCGCCAAGTCGACGCCCACGACGCTCTTCTTCATCAAGATGATCAGTTGCCGCCGGCCCTCGTGCGTGACGACGGCCGGCGAGCAATACGCCTGGTCGTCGCCCACGGTCGTGTTGACCCACACGGGCCGGCCTGTCTTCTTGTCGAGCGCGACGACCCGCCCGCGCGTGCCGCCGGGCACACACAGGACCACGTCGTCCACGACGCGGACGTTCTCGGCAAAGCCCCACGTGCTTCGCCGCGCACCAAACGCCTCGACGAGGTCGACGGCCCAGACCTCCTCGCCGGTCTCGGCCCGCAGCGCCGCCAACCGCCCGTGCGGCCCCAGGTGATACACCATGCCGTCCGACCACGTGGGCGTGGTCCGTGCGCCCGGCTCCGCGCCGCGCCACGCCTTGCCGTTCTGCGTTTTCCAGAGCAGGTTGCCGTCGAGGTCGAGCGCGAGGACGTACTCGTCGCGGTCGAAGTCTCCGGACGTGAACAGGCGGCCGTTCACGATGGCCGGGCAGGCGTAGCCCCGGCCGCACTCGGTGAACGTCCAGAGGCGCGGCGGCCCGCCGTCCGGCCAGCGGACGAGGAGGCCCGTTTCGGTCGACATGTTGTCGCGGCGGGGTCCGTGGAGCCCGGGCCAGTACCCTCCCGGATGGTCGGCGGGGTCCTCGGCCGCCGCGGCCCCGACAGCACCGGCCGCCAGCAAGACCGCGGCCGTCGCCAGGCGCGCCGCCGCACCCCGTAGGGTTTGCGTCGTCGTCATTGTGTGTCTCCGAGTCGGGGCCTGCTTGCTGCGCGACCGTTCCGAGCCGCGATCGTGAGATCGCGGGTACTCTCCGGTGAAGTAAAACGCGCGATGCGGATGAAGATACCCGCGAACTCACGTTCGCGGCTCGGGAGGCGCCCACCCCCTTGATTCCCCCGCTCCCATGGCACATACTGACACCTGCCGCCTCCGGGACGGGGCGGCCGGGGACAATCATTATGCGAATCTTCAACGAACTTCGCCGCCGCGTCAAGAACCTCCTGACGGCGCCGCTGGCCGAACTGGGCAGTTGGGCCCGTCTGGCACGGAGCCAGATCACGCTGTGGCGGTACTGCGCCCGCCGTCTGCGCGAGAACAACGTGATGGCGATGTCGAGCGCGCTGTCGTTCCGGACGATCTTCGCCCTGGTGCCGCTCGTCATCGTCGCGTTTCTGACCCTGAAGTCGCTCGGCGTGGTCGAGGACTCGAAGCGGTATCTGTACGATTTTCTCGAGCGGACGGGGATGACGCAGATCACCTACACCGAGCCCGGCGAGGAGCCGGCCACCCCGCCCGACGCCGAGCCGCCCGCTCCCCCGGGGCCGCGCGAGGACGGGCAGATGCCCGGCACACCGCCGTACGACGTGCCCGACCGCATCACGGTGGCCGAGAAGATCGTGTCGGTCGTCGAGTACACCGAGAGCCGTCTCACGGTCGGCCGGGTGGGTCCGCTAAGCGTCGTCCTGCTCGTGTGGACGGCCCTGACGCTGCTGACCACGATGGAGCGGAGTCTGAACCGCATCTTCGACGCGCCGAAGGCGCGCGGCTTCGCCCGGCGGACGCTCATCTATTGGTCCGCGCTGACGCTCGGACCGCTCGTCATCGTGGCGGCGGTGCGGCTGGGGGGCGACCTCGTCGAGTCCGTCCGCAACGTGCCTGTCCTCTCGTGGACGCTCGGGCCCATCGGCTGGATCGCCCCGCTCGTCGTGGGCGTGCTGGTCGTCGGGTCGCTGTACACGCTGATGCCGAACACGCGGGTGTCGTTCCGGCGAGCGATGGAGGGGGCGGTGCTGGCCGTCCCGCTATGGGGACTGGCGCGGTGGGGCTTTGCCATGTACGTGGAACACGTCGGCCGGCAGAGCATCTACGGGGCCATGGGCCTCATTCCCCTGTTCCTCCTCTGGCTGAACCTGTCGTGGCTGATCTTCCTGTTCGGGGCGCAGGTGTCGCACGCGGCGGCGAACGTCGAGCGGCTCATGCGGGCCGACGCCGACCGCGACGCGCATCTCACCGCCTGGGATGACCTGGCGACCGTCCTGGCGGTGGCCCGGACGCAGGCGGAGCGAGGCGGGCCGGTCGGACCGGCCGAGGTCGCCGGGGCCCTGGCGTGCTCGGAGGTCCAAGCCGAGACGCGCCTCCGCCGGCTCGCCGCGACCGACGTCGTCCTCCTCGCCGAACCGGAAAATGCCCCCTACCGCGTGGCCCTGGCCGTGTCGCCCGACCGGCTGCCGGTAACCCGCGTGCTTGGCATTCACACCCCAGACGGTGAGGCCGCGGCCTCGGAGGCCGACACGGCCGTCAGCCGCGCCGTCGCCGACGCCCGCCGGCGGGCCGAGGCCGGCATCGAGGGGCTGACCGTCGGCGACCTGCTCGCCGAGCGGCAAGACAACAATCATCAACAAGGAACACCCAACACTCAATAATCAAGTGACCGGCCCGGTGGGCCGGTGTAGGAGTTTTACTTGAAGGAGTCCGACCCATGCGCCTTCGCAACCGCCTCCTGCTGGTTCTGATCGCCGCGATGGTGGGTCTGCCGGCCCTGGCGGGCTGCGCCACGAACCCCGTCACGGGCAAGCGCGAACTGTCGCTCATCTCGCAGGAGCAGGAAATCGCGATGGGCCAGGAGGCCGCCCCCGAGTTCGAGAAGGAGTTCGGCGGCAAGGTCGCCAATCCCGAGCTCCAGGCGTACGTGTCCGAGGTGGGGCAGCGCGTGGCCGGCGCCAGCGACCGACCCATGCCGTACACGTACACGCTCGTCGCCTCCGACGTGCCCAACGCCTTCGCCCTGCCCGGCGGCCCGATCTTCATCACGGCCGGGCTGATGAAGCAGATGACGAACGAGCGGCAACTGGCCGCCGTCCTGGGCCACGAGACCGGCCACGTGGCCGCCAAGCACAGCGTCAGCCAGATGCAGAAGCAGATGGGGACCCAGTTGCTGATGGAGATCGCCGCCCGCGCCGCCGGCGCCGAGGGCGGGGGCACCACCACGGACGTGGCCAACATCGTCTCGAACATGGTCCTCCTGAAATACAGCCGGGATCACGAGTACCAGGCCGACGAACTCGGCATCAAGTACGCCACCAAGGCGGGCTACAACCCCTGGGGCATGGTCGAACTCCTGACGCTGCTCCAGGCGATGCACGAAGCCGAACCGAGCCGCTTCCAGGAGATGTTCCAGACCCACCCGCTCTCGTCGAAACGGATCGAGCGGGCCCGCCTGACGCTGCTCCAGGACGCGGCGTACGAGGGGAAGCACTCGCCCACCACGCCCGACCCGCACGCCGACCGGTTCGAGACGATGCGGAAACGGCTCGTCGAGACGCTGAAGAAGTGAGGGGTGCTTCGGCCGCGCGGGTGCCACTGGCGGCTTGCCCGCCAGTGCGTCTTTCGCGCTGGAGGGTGTTCGACAAACCCCCTTGAGCCGCCGACGGCACGTCGGCGGCCGTTCGGCGCGAAGCCAGGACCTCGGCATTCGCGTCGACCTTCGGTCGACGGCTCAACGGGCGGGCTGGGCGCCGCCGCCGCGCGTTCGCTACTCCGCCCCGCCGGGATTCAGGCCCACGGCGTACGGGCAGTAGACCCGGGCCCGGACGAGGCGCGGACGGCGCTGCTTCTTCCCTCGGCGTTTCTTCGTCCGCGGGGCCTTGGCAGGCTCCTCCTCGCGCGGCAGGACGTGGTAGCCCGCCAGGCGGAAATGGTGCCCCGCCAGCGTCCCCGAGAGCGCCCCGTCGCGGTTCGTCGACCAATCCACCGACCGCCGGCGCGGGTTGATGGCGACGACCAGTTGGATCTCGGGTTCGCGGATGCCGGAGAGGTCGTCCGGGCCGAGGCCGGTGTCGCCAGCGGCCCCGCGGAAAAACGGGTGCGAGTGGAACTCGCCCACGTACGCGTGCTTCGGGAACTCGCGGATGACCCGCTGGATGATCTTGTGCTGCCGTTCGTACAGGGCCACCTGCGAGAACTTGCGTTCGGCCGTCTGGTACGCAATCGCCCCCTCCACGATGGTCTTGCCGGGCAGGGAATAGCCGAACAGGAGGCCGTAGCACTCCCGGCCGTAGACCTCGGCGGCGGAGAGGATGACGCTCAGGAACGCCTGCTCGGAGAGGTAGATTTGTTCCATCGTGCCCCCCACCATGCACGCCCCAAGCCGTCGGGCCTTATCGTTCCCGACGGCGTTTGAGGACCCGCTCCACGCGCTGGGCGGCGAGGGCCGCGTCGGTGTCCTTCCCGTCGGTCCGCTCGAGCACCGCCTGATAGTGGCCGAGCGCGGCTTCGAGCCGTCCCGTGGCCTCGAGGGCGGCGGCGAGGTCGAACCGCACGGCCGTATCGTCCGGGTTCTTCTCGACGGCGTTCACGAGGTGCTCGATGGCCTGGTCCCAGCGACCAGCCTCGGCGGCCTTCAGGCCCTCGTTCGCCTCGCCATCCCAGACGGCGCGGGTCTGGATGTCGGCCTCCACGGCCTGCGGGGCAAGCATGTGGACCACGTCGTCCGCGCACCCGTCCAGGAGGCCCGCGACAATGGTGTCCATCGGCGGGACGCGGTCGGGGTCGTCCGGCCGGCCGAGGCCCAACTCCCCCCGCACCTGCGGGTCGGCCGTCGAGTCGTACGAGCGCTCCGCCTCGACGGCGAAGCCGGTCCCGCCCGCATCCGGAGGCGTGACGCGGCAGGTGACATGGGCGGAGGCCGTCCGCACGAACGTCGGCACCTTGCGGTCCTGCCACGCCCCGGCCGCCTCGTCCCAGGTGCGGACGGGCCGCGTGCCCCGGGCCTCGTTCGTCTCCAGCGCGATGCGGCCGGTCATCCGGACGGCCCGGGCGCGGGCGTCGGCGTCGCCGTCGATCGCCCAGTGGCGGGAGAGACGTTTCTGGAGGGCCTCCGTCAGAACGGCGGCGGCGTGCTCGTGGCCGGCCGGCGTGACGCGGAACGCGCCCACGCGGACCATCTCGGTGCCCTTCGGCAAGGGCACCGGCGCCGGCAGCGTGTGCCGGACCGAGAGGGCCGGGGCCGCGCAACCGGCCGCTCCCGCCGCCCACGCCGCCAAAAGCATCGCCATCGCCAACCGGGCTGCACGCATCGCCGTCTCCTTCCAAGGGTGCCCTACCCGACTATCGTACCGCCTGGGCCGGCCCGGGTGCAACGGCCAGTTCGCGTCCACGCCGGACCGAGCCCGCTTCGGCCTCGGCCCGGCACCGGCTATTTGTCCGTCGCCGTCTCCGTGGGCACGTCTCGGGCACCGTCGCCGTCGAAGTCACCGCGCTGGTAGGCGGCCATGTCGATGCGGGAGCCGACCGGCCCACCGTCGGCGGCGAGACGGGCGCCGGGGCTGTCGTCGGCGAGACGAAGGTCGTACTGCACGTCCTTCTCCTCACCCCAGTTGCAGACGAGGCACCCCTTCGTGGGCCGGGCCGGCAGCGGCGGGTCGACCGTGATCGCCTCGCCCTCGACGGCGGTGACGGTGCGCCTTGCGCCGTCGAAGTCGAGTTCCACGACGTCGCCCTTCGCCACCGGACCGCTGCCCTTGCGGAGGTACAGCACGCGGCGGGTGCACTCGGTCAGGCGGCGATGGTCGACCACGCCGTATGCAACGGGTGCGTGGCGGAACTTCGGAGGTGCATAGACGCTGTGCGGCTCGTAGCCGGTGGCTTTCCGGTACTCCTCGAAGGAGCCGTGCCAGCCGGCGTCGGAGGAGACGACGCCCGCCTTCTCCAGGCCGGGGGCGTTGAAGAGGAGATTGCGGTCGCCCTCGTATCCTTTCACCCCGCGCACGCCGTACAGGTACCCCGGCGTGCCGGTGACGAAGACGTTCTCGCGGACCTCGTATTTGTCGGCGGTCATCCGCAGGCACCCGTAACCGCCGAAGGCGATCGTGTTGCCGACGACGCGCCAGTCGCGGGCGTTCTCGTGACCGAAGATGACGGCCGTGGCGCCGGAGCCGACGATCATGTTGCCCTTCAGGAGCCCGCCGGACGTCTGCTCCATCATGAGCGCCTGGCCGCCGGCCAGGAGCAGGTTGTCGATGATGCGGACGTTCGTCGCGCCGCGGTACATCTGCATGTTGTCGGGGTGCCCCCACAGCAGATGGTGATGGACGTAGTTGCGGCGGACGGTCACGTCGTCGCTGCCCCACGAGACGATGAGGCCGTCCATGCGGTTGCGGGCGATCTCGTTCTCCTCGACGAGCCCCCCGCGGACGCCGTGCAGCGTGACACCGGAGTGGTTCCGGACGACCAGGTTCCGCCGGACGGTCACGTCGCGGGCGTCGCGCAGGCCGATGCCGGACCGCCCGTTGTCGCGGGCGATGCACCCTGTGACGACGACGTCCTCGCACTTCGTGACGTAGATGCCGTCCGCGGCGGCGCCGACAACCTCCAGCCCCTCGATGCGGACGTGCCCCGGCTCGGCCACGAGGAGGACGCGGCGGGTTTCTTTCGGGGCGGCCACGTGGTCCAGGTCCGCCTTCCGCGCGGGCTTGTAGTGGACCCGGAAGCGCTCGCCCTCCACCTGCACGGCCCAGTCGCCCGGCCGGCGGACAAGGGCCGCATGGTGCTTCAAGTAGTACAGGTCCCCGTCGCCGAGTTTCATCCATTTGCTCGGCCGGGTGACCGTCAGGCGGCCGGCCTGGCGGTCGAGCGATTCCACCGGCGCGGTGAAGTACGTGTTCCCGTGCCCCGCCCAGATGTACACCTGGGCCCCGGCGGGGTCGAACGGCAGGTCCGCAAGGTGGGCCTTGTCGGTGATGGTGGTGCCCTCGGCCTTCTCGACGCGCCACCAGCCGTCCTCGGGGGTCCGCGCCATCGGCAGCGTCTCGGCGCCGAGGAGGAGGCGCTCCGGCCGGAAGTCGAGCGTGGCCGTGTATACCCCGCCTTCCACGGGCTGCCAGCCTGTGACGGCGGCGGCTCCGGAGAGGACGACGCGTTCGCCGGGGGCGGCCTTGAGCGTGACAGGCCGCCCCGCCTCGCCGCCCGGCACGCGGACGGACTCACGGTAAACGCCGGCGTGCATCACGACCGTGTCGCCGGGCCGGGCGGTCTCCAGGGCCGCACCCACCGTCTCGTGCGGCGCAGCGGCCGACCCATCGGGCGAAGCCGCCCCGGCGGAGGCATCGACGTGAATCTCCGCGGCCGGGCACGTGGCGACCAGGACCCCGGCGAGAAGAATCGGCACAACGCTTCGCATAGTGAGGCTCCTATCGGCATCTCCGGGCAACGATGGCGGGCCAGCGCGCCGCGCGCTCCGTCTGCCTTCGAGCGACGGCGGGCAGGGTACCGCGCCAGCGGGCCCGATGCAACGCGGCCCCGACCCGCCGCCCGCCCGGGAGCCAGGTCGGTGGACGCCCGCGAATATTAATTTTGACTTTCCACTGGTACGGGGGTGCGAGCCTTGCTAGACTCCTATTAAGTGAACCATCTTTATACGGAGGGAATACCATGGCAAAGCGCAAACGTCCCAGCAAGTCGGAACTTCGTGAATGGGCTCGTGATTTCAAACTGCTCGGCGACCCGACGCGGATCGGGATCCTGGCCGAACTCGCCGCCAAACCCCAGAACGTCACGAGCCTCTGCAAGGCCCTGAAACTGAAGCAGCCCACGATCAGCCATCACCTCGGGCTGCTGCGGATGGGCCGCCTCGTGACCAGCGTCCGCAAGGGCAAGTCCGTGGAGTATACGGCAGAGACGTCGAGCCTGAAGGCGATGGCGTCGGCTCTGGGCCGCCTGACGCCGTAAGCCGCGGGTCTCTTGCTGGCGGTCATATCCAAGGGCGACGCAACTGCCTTCGAAGCAGGTCATGTCGCCACGGCGTCTTGCACCCTGCGCGTTTCTGCGCGAGGCGCCGACCGTGTGTGCGCCACAGGTGTAACACGTCCGAGGATGGGGACCGGACGCTGTACATGAGGGACGCGCTCGGGATGCACGCGGAAGGGAACGAGGTCCGCTTCCGCCTCGGACCAGACGGGAGACCCTCATGGAAATCCAAGTCCGCAAACCGACACCGGAAGAAGAAGCCGAACTCCGCGCCTGCCCCACCTGGGCGAAGGAACCGTCCACCTTTCCCTGGCACTACGACGAGCAGGAAACCTGCCTCATCATCGAGGGCGAAGTCCAGGTGCAGGCCGCCGAGGAGACCGTGCACATCGGCCCGGGCGACTACGTCGTCTTCCCGGAGGGGCTCGACTGCACGTGGACCATCACGCAGCCGCTGCGAAAGCACTACAAGTTCGGGCAGTAGGCGTCGCCAGCAACACGGGACGGTCCGGCCCTGCCGCGCGACGTCCCGCTCGGCGGGTGCGCAGACCCGCCTCGCACAAAGCAGCGTCGCCGGGCCCCCCTATTTGTCACCATCGCGCGGGATTTCGCGGATGAATACGTTCCGCCAGCGGATTTCCCCGCCGTGGGTCTGCAACTCGATGGGACCGTCCGGCGGGAGGGGCTTGCCGCGCTCGAAGTAATTCGCCAGTTCCGCCCCCTTCACGACGTGCTTGCCGTTCAGCCACACGTCCACCTTGGAGCCGACCATGCGGATGCGGAAATGGTTCCACTCGCCGAACGGCTTGTCGGCCAACACCAGCGGGTCCTTTCCGGGCGAGCCCTTGGCGTTATTCCACAGGCCGCCGGAGCCTTTGTCGGCGCCGATGCCCCACTTGCCGCCCGCTTCCGTGTAATCCCAGATCTGGACCTGCGGGATGCCGCGCAGGTAGATGCCGCTGTCGGCCTTGGCGACGGTCTTGTAGTCGACCAGCAGTTCGAAGTCCCCGTAAAACTTATTCGTGGTCAGGTACAGGCCGTGGCCGTCGTTGACGAGTTCACCGTTTTCGACGCGCCAGTGCTTCCGGATATTCTCGCGGCTTTTTTCCTTCATCTTTTCGAGTTCGTCGGGCGGGAGGTTGCGGTACTTGTTGTAATGGGTGGTGCCCAGGCCCCACCAGCCATCGAGGTTCTTACCGTTGAAGAGAGGCGTGAACCCCTCCGGCGGCTGGTTGAGCCGGCCGTCCTCGGCGGCGGCGGCGACGCCGGCGGCAAGAAGGGCGACGAACACGACAGGCAGCAACATCCGTGATGCGGTAGACATAAGCGCGTTCCTTTCGGTTGCGATACTCCGCGTTTTCGGCCTTGCGAACCCCGAACGGCAGGCTGCGACCCACCGGATCTCGCGTCGACCTGCGGTCAACGGCTCAACGGGCGGGGTGCGCGTGCCACCCACCGTCGGCCAACAGCGCGATTTCTCCGCTGGCCCTTGCTCCGCAAGGGCTCGGTCGAAATGACAGTCGCGCCGCGCGCGGCGGGTACGGAGACCCGCCGCGCACCTGTTTGGTGTTATCCCCTACCCCAATCCCTTCACGTGCCAGCCGTCTCGGTAGGTGCGCTTCAGGTGCGCGTTGGCCTCGGGCTTGTTCGTAAAGCGTGCGGCGGCGGCGTCCCACACGAGTTTCTCTTTCGGGAACCGGTTGACGACGGCCCCCATGAGGACCATCTCGGTGAGCGGCCCCGCGTAAGCGAACGGGACGGTGGTCTCGCCGCGGCCGAGGGCCGCCTCGATCAGTTGGTGCCAGTGGCTGGGAATGTCCGGCAGGGTGACCTTCTCCTTGAACCGCTTGAGGTCGTCGGTGAACTTCTCGCGCGGCAAGGGCTGCGGCCCGCCGATGTGCGGGAGCAGGAGGTGCCCCTTCTCGCCGATGAACATCGAGCCCTGACCCGGCAGCTTGCCTTGCAGCGGCCAGCCGTCTGAGTCCGGAAACGCGCCGGCGTCGTACCACCAGTAATCGATGTCGCCGGCCGTGTACTTCGTGCCCGGGAAGTGGTGGACGATCCGATTGTTCGGCGAGTACGTTTCCTTGAACGGCGGGGTGTGGTAACTCATAGCCCACTGGGGCGAGGTGAGTTCCAGGGCCGTAAAGACCGGGTCCACGATATGGCAGGCCATGTCGCCCTGGGTGCCGGTGCCGAAGTCGATCCATCGCCGCCAGTTCGACGGGTGATAGATGCCGTTGACGAACGGCCGCTCGGGCGCCGTGCCGAGCCAGAGGTCCCACTCCAGCCAGTCCGGGACAGGGTCCGTGCGGTCGGGGCGGGTCTCGGTCTCGCCCTTCTTGCCGGTCCACGCCTTGTTCGACCAGGAGTGGACCTCCTTGACGGGCCCGATGAGGCCGAACTGGATCATGGCCACGGCCGTCCGGTACGCGACGTGCGAATGGATCTGGGTGCACATCTGCGTCACCTGTTCGGGCCGGCGAGCGGCCTCGCGCGTGAGGGCCCGGACCTCGTGGATGTCGTGGCAGAGCGGCTTCTGGCAGAAGACGTGCTTGCCCATCCGCAGCGCGGTCATCGCCGCCGGGGCGTGCGTGTGGTCCGGCGTGCTGACGTTGACCGAGTCGATCCGCTCGCCTTCCTTCTCCAGCAGCACCCGCCAGTCGCGGTACACGGCGGCGTCCGGATGCTTCTTGGCGGCGGCGTCGAGACGGCGGGCGTCGACGTCGCACAGCGCGACGACCTCCACGTCCGGGTGGCTGCTGATCTGGGCGAGGTCCCCCGACCCCATTCCGCCGACGCCGATGGAGGCATGGCGGATCTTCTTCCCCTCGGCGGCCCGCGACCGACCGGTCAGGACGAGCGGCGCCGTCGCCCCAGCAACGCCCATGGCCTTGAGAAACGTGCGGCGGGTGGTACGAATCGTCATGGCAACCTCCTATGGTGGTCCGGCTGTTAAACCCCGGCCGGAACCTTTTCGGCCGGTGAACCTTTAAGAAACCGCAGAGGGACGGCGTTGTCAAGAAACTCTCCCCGAAGACTGCGTCACGAGCGCCCCCCTTTCCCGCCGCCCTCCGCCGACGCTTGCCGGGTTAGACTTACCAGAGTATGGACGCCAGGGCAACTGGAGTGATAACCGATGCAGCCTCCCCGCAGACCCACGGATTCCGCCGGAACGACACCCGCACGCATCCCTGCTGTTCTGTTCGCGGTCGCCTGCCTCGCGTCCGCGGCCGTCGCAGCCAAGCCGGACACGGAAGCGGCGAAGCAGGCCCGTTGGTTCCAGGTGGCTGTCGATGAGGGCCACATCCAGGGCATCCGGGCTGTGGAACTGCTGCGCCCGGACCTGCTCGCCGTCACGATCGACCCGGCCATCACCCGCTGGGGCAGCGGGATGGGCCCGGCCAGCGACGCTCAGACGCCGGACCGCTTCACGCTCGCCAGCCCGACGGACAACGATTTCAAGGCCGGTCTGCATCCCACAAAGGTCGGCCGCGTAAGTTTCGAGCGGTTCAACGGTGTCGCCCACGGGCCGTTCTTCGGCAAGAGCGTCTGGTGGCACACGTATTACCTGCGTCTGCCGACGCCGCTGACATCCGGCCACACGTACACGGTGAACGTGGAGGGCATCGCGGAACCGTTCAAGGCCAAGGCGGACCTCGCCTACGACCACCGCCGCACCACCTGCAAGGCGCTGAAGATCAACCAGTGCGGCTACTCGTCCAGGGCGAAGGCGCGGCTGGCGTACCTCGGTTGGTGGGCGGGCGATCTGGGCGCGGTCGACTACGATGGGTGGAAGCGCTTCGCCGTCGTCGACGAGGCCACGGGCAAGATGGTCCACGAAGGCGCCATCCGTCCCCGCGCCATCGGCGACGCCGACTTCAGCGGCGAGGACGTGTACGAGATGGACCTCTCGGCCCTCGGGCCCGGGCGATACCACGTCCACGTGCCCGGCCTGGCGCGGTCGGAGACGTTCGTGGTCGGCGACGCCGGGCTGCGGGACCTCTACACCCACACGATGCGGGCGTTCTTCCATCAGCGATGCGGCCAAGCCTTCCGCGAGCCGTGGACCTGGGTGAAGAAGCCGGCCTGCCACACGGAGGTGTGGGAAAGCGGCCATCTCGTCGAAGGGCCCGGCAAGATCTATTGCCTGTGGCGGCGGGAGGAACCGTACGAGCCGAAGCCCGGCGAGAAGAGACGTTCGTTCCGCGGCGGGTACCACGACGCCGCCGACTTCGACGTCTTCACGTACCACCTGCCGGCCGTCAGCGGGTTTCTGGCCGCCTACGAAATGTGTCCGGAGGCGTTCAAGGACAAGGACCTGAACATCCCCGGCAGCGGCAACGGCGTGCCGGACCTGTTGGACGAGGCCGCGTGGGGCCTGCTCTTCTGGATGGAGAATCAGAACCCGGACGGCTCGGTCCCGATGGGCCGAGGCAACGAGTGCGATGCGTTCAAGCAGCAGTGCGGGGGCACGTTCCCGCCCTACGGTCTGCTGCCCTGCCGAGGGACGGCCGCCGCGACGTTCGCAGCGACGGCGACGCAGTTTGCCCGGCTGGTCCGGCCGTTCGATGCAGCGCTGGCCAAGAAGCATCTCGACGCCGCCAGGAAGGCGTACGCGTGGACCCGGGCCAACGAGGGCGACCTGTCGGGCCTCGAAGGGAAGCAACGGAAGAAGGAGTTGGAAAACGCGAAGGTCCTCCTCTCGTGGGCCGCCGCCGAACTCTTCCTGACCACCGGCGAGGCCGCCTACAATGAGGACTTTCTCGCCGACTACAACGCGCGGACCGTCCGGCACTGGTGGATGCGCCCCGTCCGCTTCTGGCCGTACCTCATGTGCCAGCATCCCGGCACGGACAAGGAGGTGCAGGCGTGGATGCTCCAGCAGTACCGCGTCTATGCGGACAAGAAGGTCGCGAAACTGGACGAGTGCCCGTACCGGATGTCGGGCGGCACGTTCGACGGGGCGGCCTGGGGCAGCGCCCAAGGGGTCAACCACAACGGCCTGCTGCTCCGGCTCTATTACCTGACGGGGGAGCAACAGTACCTCGACGCCGCCAGCCTCAACGCCGATTGGCACCTCGGCTGCAACCCGCTCGGCAAGACGTTCCTGACCGGCATGGGGTACCGGTATCCCGTGCGGCCGGAGATCAGTTGGTTCCTCTACGAGGGCGGGCGCGACGATATGAAGGGCCGGACCGTCAAGGGCCTGGCCATCTACGGCATCGGACCACGGATCAAGTTCTACTATCCCAGCCCGTGGCCGGCCGGCCGGAGCAGCCACGACCGCTGGGGCTTCGGGGCGGAGGTTTGGAACGAGTTCACGGTCCACCAGTGCCTGGGCCCGAGCGCGATGACCTACGCCGTTCTGTATGCCCTGGAGCACGGCCTCGAGCCGCGCGCGGCCGAGAGGCGCACCGAATGACGGGCATTCGCCAGTCGCCGCCCATGGGCATCACCGTTTGCGATACGGCTCGGCGAGTTTCTTGAAGTCCGGCAGTTCGTCCCGCGCGATCATCAGCGGATGGGTGTACGTCGTCTTGACCCAGTCCTCCGGGTTCTGCTTGCCGCCGGCCCACCACGGCAGGCAGTAGAGCCACTTGGGGCCGTCCTTGGCCATCATGTCCGGGTTCGGGATGGCGCCGGATTCGCTGAGCGCGAGCATCTTGCCGGGCGAGACCTGCTCCATGATGCGGAACGCCTTCGGGTAGGATGATTCCTGGTACGGCTTCCACCCGTAGTAATCGTTGGCGTAGATATCGATGCCGGAGATGTCGACGTACTCCGACCCCGGATAGAAGCGCTTGCGGACGTCAATCTGTTCGACGTCGCGTCCCGAGGGCGGCTTCAGCCCCGCGTTGTAGACCCAGATGAGGTTGTGGAGGCTCCGCTCCTTGACGTAGTAGTTGAAGATGAGCCGCCACAGCGCGGCGGTGTTCGCACCGTCGTCCTTGTCGGTCCACCAGAACCATCCGCCGTCGATCTCGTGCAACGGGCGCCAGAGAATCGGGACGCCGGCGTCGCGGAGTTTCTCGAGGTAATCGCCGGTCTTCTCGAGGTCGCGCATGACGGCCTTGTACTCGTCCGTGCCGGGGGTCGTGCCCTTCTTCAGATCGAACGGGCCGCTGGGCGGGTTCTTGCCATGCTTGCCCCGCCACGCGGTGCCGTTGTCCTTCATGGGGTGCTTCCAGTGAAACTGGACGCTCGGGATGCTGCCGGCCTCCCATACCGCCTGGATCTGCTCGGTGTACCGGCCGACGACGCTCGTGTAGCTCTTGCCCCACGTGGGACTGTTCCATCCGCTGATGTCGGTGGCGATGATGGCGGGCCACTTGCCGGTGATCTCGTGCACCTTCTCGGCGTTCTTCGTCCCGCTGATGCCCGTCAGGACCCGCTTGCCGTAAACGGACTCCAGGTACTCGAGGACGGCCCGTGCTTCCGGCATGAGGTCCGGGTCGGCGGGCTCAACGGCGCGGGCCTCGGCGGCGCCGACCCACCCTGCGGCGAGGACGAGGACGAGGAGGAGGAGAGCGACTCGTGGCATGTCCTGATTTCCGGTTGTCACTTTTATGTTCCGTTTTCCCTGTGGAGATCGCGTGAGCGGGCGCGTCGCAGGACGCCCGGAGGGCGACCGGGGACCCACCGCCCACGGAAGCCTGTTACGCGCTTACGGCTTGCCTGCCAAAGCGATGACGCGGCCGTCGGTCGTCACGCAATAGAGGCGTCCTTCGGCCGCGACGAGTCCGTCGAACGCCGGCATGGCGTCCAGGTGCCGCTCGGCCAGTTTCGAGCCGTCCGTCTTTGAGAAGACCTGGAGGACGGCCCCATGCTCGCCGCGGAGGTGGGCGGCCTGCTCGGCCATCGTGTCCTGGAACTCGGACTCGTTCGACCGGCCCCACATCGTCTTCTCGTCGACCACGTCGCGCGGCCCGGCGACGAAGAGCCTCTGGCCCGCCAGGACCATCGCCCTGGCCATGACGGGCGGCTCCTCGTGAACCCAGCGGTAATCGAGGGCGCTGAGTTTCTCCTTGGGCAGTTTCGCCAGCCCGTGCCAGTCCACGCTGTTCGAGGCCAGCGACTTGTCGTCCGGCGTCTGGCCCTCGATCCACTTCCCTTCGAGCCGCTTGATGCCGACCTCGCGGCTCGGCCGCTTCGCCGCGCAGTACAGCCTATATTCGATAACGGAACAGTTGCACACCAATTCGGCATCGCGGCCGAAGGCATAGGCATTCTCGTCGTCGAGGCAGATGATCCGGCCGCAAGGCACGCGCTTGGGGGGGAACTGGAACTCGGCCCAGCCCTCTCCGGCGGCCCGGCCGTAAATCCAGTACGTCCGCTGATGCCAGGCGTCGTCGAGGAACGAGACGGGCGCGAACAGATGGACCTCCTCGCCGTACTGTGTGTCCGGCCGCTGCGGCCGCACGCGGACCCGCTTGCCCTCGGCCGTAAACGTCTGCGACTTCATGTAGATGTATGTACCGTCGCTGGAGAGGATATCGGGCATAGCCACCGGCAGGTGCTTGCCCATCATGAGGTCGTCGAGTTGCTTGTCCGCCCCCGGCACGCCGCGGTCCATGACGTTCTCGGCCACGAGCCGGCCCGTCTCGGGCTCCAGGACCACCATCCGCAGGCCGCCGTCGAGGAACATCGACCGGCCGGCCACGGCGTATACCTTGCCGTCGTGAACGAGCACGCTGCCGTCCACCGGCCAGACGGATTCGAGCCGCCCGAACGCCACGAGTTGGCGGTCGGTCGGTGCGGCCCGGAACCGCCAGGCGAGTTCGCCGTCGGAGGCCCGGACCGCGTAGATGCACCCGTCCGCGCAGCCGAACAGCGCCAGGCCCTTGTACAGGGTGGGCGGCGAGTTGACCCGACCGCCCGCCACGACGTGCCAGGCCTCCTTGCCGGTCGCGGCATCCAGAGCGTAGACGGTGTGCGTCTCGACGGCGCTGGTGAGCAGTCGGCCGCCGGCGACGACGGGCTGCGTGAGTTTCGTGCCGAGGTCCGTCTGCCAAACGGGAGCCACCTCGGCGGGGACCTCTGTCTCGGCGAAACCGCCGCGGGTGTTGTCGTGACGGAACACGGGCCAGGCCGCCGCCGGATACGCCGCCGGCCCGTCGGCCGGCCCGTAGGCCGGGCCCTTCACGAGCCGAGCGTCGGCGGGCGGGGCCTGGCATGGCTGCGGCTCCGGCGCCAGGCCGTTGAACCCGTTCAGTTTCGACTGGTAGTAGCACGCGCAGGCGTGCGGGACAGCGTACACCATCCCGTTGGCGGGCATGATGCCGTACACGCACCCGCCGCGCACCCAGTGGTTGTTCGTCCACGCGTCGTCCTGGATGTCGTACACCTGGATGCCCATGATGGGCGGCAGGAGAACGCGCCGGGTGGCCCGTCCGGGATAGCACCGCTGATGGATATAGAAGGAGTTGATCGGGTTGCTGTAAACCTGGAGTTGTTCGCCGGAGGACAGGGCGTAGGTCGTGAACGCGCCGCGGTTGGATCGGCCCATCACCCAGACGCGGTCGCCGATAACATAGAAGTCCTCAAGACTGTAGTGGCCGGATCGCGGTTTCTTCTTGACGGTCCAGAGCACCTTGCCCGTGTCGGCGGCAAGGGCGACCATGTCGCCCATGGGCGAAAGGAGGACGCGGTCCTTCAGCAAAACCAGGCGCGGCCCGGCGTAGCCGGTCCGGATCTGCCGCATGACGCGGACGTCGGTCTTCCAGAGTTCCTTCCCCGTCTTCCGGTCGAGCGCGACGACGGCGCTGCCGTCGTAGAAGCAGACCTTTCGGCCGTCGGCGGCAAGGGTCATCGGCGCCGCCGCCGCCTCCTGCTTCCAGAGGACCTTCCCGGTCTCGGCCTCGATCGCCTTGACGAGGCGCGTGCCCGTCTCGACATCCCACTGCCATAGCTTGCTGGCGCGGTCGCGCTCCTTCCAGCAATTGGCGTTCTGCTGGCGATAGGTGCAGGGCTTCCTGTCCGTATCGATGGCGGCGAAGACCACGCCGTCCGAGACGACCAGTTCGAACGTGCTGGCCGTCCCGTCGTACGTGCGGACCGTCTTGCCGGTGACGGCATCGAGGCAAAGGAGGTCGTGCCCGACGCCGGGGGCGACGTAGACGCGCTCGCCCACAGCCACGAGCCGGCGGGGCAACCACCCCGGGCCGCTCTTCACCGGATACAGATGGTTCCACCAGTCCGGGACCGGCCGCTTCCAGAGGACCGCGCCGTTGAACGCATCGCGGGCGGTGATCATCTGCCTGGACGGCAGTTGGATCGACGCCACGGGCCCTTCGTCCATCACGTAGAAGACCCGGCCGGCCGCCGAGACCATCGCCGTCATGCTGGCCGTGTGCTCGTGGCTGCGGGCCCAGAACGGCCCGCCGGTCCACCGCAGGCCGCGCGGATGCCCCGCCAGGCGATCGTTCGACACCCCGGTGCCCTTGGCGTCGTACAGATAGTGCGTCCACTCGTCGATCTCATCGGGCCAGGGCTTGACCGTCTTCTTGCCGCCCACCATCGCCACGCCGCCGGGACGAAGCACGCGCAGCACTTCGCCCATCGGCACCTGGCCCAGTTCGTCGGCGACGACGAGGTTCACGACGTTGTCGACGTACGGGAGCCGCCGGCCGTCGAAAACCCCGGCCGTCACCACGCCACTCACGTCTTGAGACCGGAAGCGTACCCGCGCGGCAGCGATGGCATCCGCATCGGTGTCGAGGCCCTGGACTAGGAAGGCGTCGCCGGTGCGGAGAGCGGCGGTCGCCTTCCCCTCGCCGCAACCGAGATGGACGACAAGGCCGCCGGACACACCCGAGGCCTCGAGCACCCCGCGGACCGTGGCGGACGGACCCCCAGCGCCAACAACCGTAACGGCACAGATCCCCATAAGCAAAACCGCGAGGGCGGCCGGCGCCGGCCGAAGTCGAGTGCGTGCCATCACCTGAATCTCCTTCGCATTATCGGGTCAAATCGGAACCTGGGCCGGCCATGCGTCTCATAAGGTGAAACCGCGTCGCCAACCGCCGCGTTGCGGCGAATGCCTGGCGACCCCTGGCCGGTGCATCCGCCGGCAGGCCGCCACGCCAATAGACTAAACGCTACCGCATCCGATGGCGAAAGGATTCCGGGACCGCGCCGTCGGCCGTCGCCCCGCCTTCCAACAGCCAAGCGAGGTTGAACCGGTAGTGGAGGCGGCTGGAAATCAGGTGGATCACGCCGTCGGGCGTCTGCGTGACGGCCAGGTAGCCGCCGTGCTCGGCCCGAGTGGTGGTGGCCGTGAAGCGCCCAGTGTGCGCCCCGCCGTTGTACTCGCCCGGCCGGGCCGCCAGCAACCGCCGGACGGGCCAGGAACGACCGTCGTCGAACGACACCGCCGCGAACAGGCCGTGGCCGATCACCTTCTTGCCGTCCGGACCAATGACGGTCATCCTGCCCGCTTCGGGTTTACGGCGGTCGCCGGAGGAGAACGAGGCAAAGAGGAGCGGCCCTTCGCGGAGGCGCTTCAGCACGAGCCGCTGGCCGCTGCCGATCGGTGGGAACGGGCTCGCCTTGGAGGTCCACGTCCGGCCCATGTCCGCCGAGAGGCTCATCGGCATCCGGCCGTCGATGGCCCGTCCGCGGCCGAAGGCAAGGAGCCGACCATCGGCGAGTTCCGCGACGCCGGCGTGGATGCCGCGAATCCCGCCCCCCGGATCGGACCACGTCTTCCCGCCGTCGCGGCTGACGTGGATGGCGGTGGCCCCCTGCCCCCCGGGGGTGGCGTCGCACGGCTGGACGAGCGTACCGCCCTCCGTCATCAGCGTGCCCGCGATCACCTGGTGCCGCCGCGCGTACTCCTCGCCCGAGGAGATCGGCCGAGCGGGCGTCCAGGTGACACCGTTGTCCGTACTCCGCCGCATCAGGAGGGCGAGTTTGCCCCAGCCTTTCGCACCCTTGGGCCCCATCCCGTTGAAGTGATACAGCGTCCCCTTGCCGTCATGGAGCAGGCTGGAGCCGGTCATGTTCCGGTGGGCGGCCTTGAAGAACTCACTGGACGGGTCCCACGCGTCGCGGCCGCGGCGCAGCCGGCTGGCCAGAACGGTCATCTCCGTGCCGCTTTCCGAGACCGTGGAATACCAGATTGCCAGCAGGTCGCCGCTGGCGCACCAAGTGATCGCCGGCTGATGGTTATGTCGGTAAAACGGTTCCCCGTCGTCCTTCGGCGGAATGACGAACGGGATCGGGTTCTTGAAGAACGGCCCGTCGGCGTCCGGCCCGCCGGACCAGTCGGCCGGCTCTTGGGAAACGTCCCTGGCCCATCGCGGCGGCGTGACCTCGGGCTGCGGCGTCGTGGCGACGACGTGGCCGTCCACCTCCTGCACCGTGAAGCGGCGGTACGTGCAGGCCTGCGGCGCCGCGGCGGCCGATGCGACGGCTGCGGCCCACGCGACCCCGGCGAGGACGAGCGCCGCCGGCACCATCGTTCGTGCGTCCATCGCGTGCCCTTTGCCCCCCTCGCGTTCGTCTTTGCATACGGGACCCACGACGCCGCGGGCCGAGACGCTCACCGAACCACCTTGCCCTCTTTCAGATCGGCCTCGCCGGCCTCGGGCTTGGCCTGCCCGGCATCGGGCGGCACCTCGACCACCCGGACGTTGTCGAACCAGTACGTGCCGGCCGGCCAGAACGGGTAGAGCATGACGCGGATGTACCGGACGTTCCGGGTGATCTGCCGGCTGTTCGGGTGCCGCGGCTTCGTGTGCGTGTAGGTTTTCCACTCGTCCGACCCGCCGGCCGGGAACTTCGTCGTATACCGATACCGCATGCGGTACTTGATGGGCCGGCCGTTGGCGTCCTTCAGCGGATCGCCGCGGGCCTTGCGGAACTGTTCCTGGACCGCCGGTTCCTCGTCGCCGAAATGGATCGGCACCTTCTCCTCGTATCCGCGGACAAACACGAGGCACCCGGGCCCCTTGACGTCCACGTACACCTTGTAGGCCCCGCCCTCCTTGACGGGAATGAAGTCCGACCAGTACCACCCGCCGTCGAGTCCGCCGATCGTATCGTACTTCGGGCCGGAGGTGGGCGTCTTCGCCGGCGCCTCATCGAGCGGCTTGCCGCGGACGAAGCGGTCGATCCACCACGCGTACGCCTGCCGCTGGTACACGTCGGTGTCGATCTTAATCACCTTGCCGCGCTCGGCGGCGGCCGGGTCCTCGGTCCAGAAAAAGACGAGGTTATCCACCTGCTGCCAGTGGGCCGGATGGGTGCCGTCCGCGGCGGGGGTCTCGAAGTCGCCGTTCGGCAGGAGGGTCGTCTTGGCGTCCGGGGCATCCGCCGGGGCCACGGTCTTCTCGGCTTCCGGCGCAGGGCGCGGCGTGCGCGGCGGCCGACCGGCGCGGAGCGCCGACGGCACCAGCAACGCAAGGGCCATCACGACGGCTCCCGCGACGATCCGGCGAGCCGTAAGGCTCTGGGCGAACGTCATGGCGATTCCCTTCGATTCGTGTGGCACGTCGGCGTCACCGCTGCCCCAACTTCTTGAGGGCGGCGACGGCCTTCTCGCGGAACGGGCCGCCCAGGCCCGACCGGACGAGCCCCGCCAGCGCCGCCCGGCGGGCATCGGCGTCGCCCGTCTTGCCGTAGGCCTCCGCGAGGAGCCAGCGGGCCTCGGCCTCGAAGGCGGCCCCCTGGCCGAGATCGATGGCAAGGCGGAGGGGCCGGATCGCCCCCGCCGCCTGCCCGCCCACCAGTTCCACCTTGCCCATCCAGAAGAGCACCTCGCCGCGGAGAACGTCCGACGGGGCCTGCGTGTACCACTCGCCGACCACCTGCCGGGCCTCGTCGCGTTTGTCGCCCGCGAGGAGTTGCTCCAGCCGCTCCGGGTACGCCCCGATCTTGGTCGCCCGGACCTGCGGCGGGATGACGGGATCGGCCAGGGCCTCGGCCGTCCGGTAATCCTCGCCGGCCTTCTCCAGGCGTCCGGCCGCCAGGTGCGCATCGCCCACCGCGAGGGTGGCGTCGCGGAACGCCGCCTTCAGCGACCCGCCGAGCGGCTGCCCCTTGGCCAGCGTCTCGGCATCGGCGTAGGCGGCCTCGGCGGCGGCAACGTCGCCCTCGTCCACGCCCAGGTGCCGGATGAGCCGGGCCATGACGCGGAGGCGGTCGCGCGGCGTCTCGCTCAGGCGGAGCGCGGCGTCGAGATGGGCTCGGGCGTCCGGCCCCGGCACCGCCCGCCAGGCGTCCGTCGCGGACCCCGTCCCCGCGAGGACAAGGTGGGCCTGGCACTTGGCGTCCGGGACGGCGTCCTCCCGGGCGAGGAGCGTCTCGGCCGCGCGCCGCGCCTCGTCCGGCGGCCCGAACTCCGAGAAGAACCACGTCCGCTCCGCCACGCCGCGGGCATCCAGCCGCTTCGGGTCGTACGCCGAGACGATCCGCCGGTACGCGTCCGGCGACCCGTTCTCGAACCCTTCGCCCTCGGCCAGGTGCTCGATCGGGAAAACCGACAGCGGCCACGTGCGCACGACCCGCCGGCCAGCCGGCCCCTTTGCGCGGAGGCGCACCTCGTAATCGCCCGTCGCCAGGTAGACGTGCTCGGCGCGGTAGCCGTCCGCGACGAGACCGTCGCCGAACTCCCAATGGAACGACCACTTGGCCAGCGGCCCCGCATCCTCAGCCGGCCCGGCCGCGAAACGGCACCGCGTGTACTGGCCCGCGGGCCGCTCGTGCGGCCAGAGGCTGTCCACGAGGTCGACGCGCGGCATGGGGACGGCCGAGGCGCCCTTCGTCTCGTACCGCCGGACGACGGCCCGATGCGGGCGGGGGAAGGCGTCGTCCGGAATCCCCACGTAATGCGGCGCCCCCGGCGGCCGCCACCCGAGGAACGCCACCTGGTACAGCAGCACCTCCTCGTGGTAGTACTCCACGTAATGGACACCGGCGGCGGCCTCGGTCTCGGCCTGCTTCTGCCCGTACTTGCCGCGCTGCTCCGTGTGCCGGCCGGGCCAGTGGACGAGCGGCTTGCCGTCCAGAAAGGAGAAACTCGCCTCGTTGGACGCGGTGCAGAACCCCCACGTGCCGGCCTTCGGCAGCCGCAGCCAGCCGCGGTAGATGCTGATGAAATGATCCGAGTCGCCGAACGGGTTGACGCCGTCGCGGATGTTCCGGCGGAGGCCGGCCCCGTCCGGGCGGGGCGAAGCGGCAATCAGGCGGCCCATCTCATCGATTGTCTCGGGGTTCGCGGCATCCGGCGGCCGGCGGAGGGTCGTCAGGACGAGGCCGGCCCGGGGAATCCAGCCGTCCGCTTTGGGCCCCGGCGCCGGCGGCCCCGCCCCGGGACGTGCCTCGGCACGGGTGGCGCACGGGTCGGCCGGGGCCTGGGCGCTTCCGAAGTAGACGTAGAACGTTCCCCCCGGTTTGGCCGCGCGGAAGAGGACGAGGCTGTCCCGCTGCGGGGCGTGGTACGCCAGGTGCCGCGGGACCGCACGGCCGGCGGCGTCGAAGACGCGCACGTCCCGCCCGTCCGGACGGGCCGCCCCGGCATGACGGAGGCGGACGACCGCGGTGTCGACGCCCCCCGTGCGCGCTCCGGTGACCTCGACGACCGCGCGCTCGGCCCATCCCGCTGCGTGCCAGGGGGCGGCGGCGACGGCCGGCAGCGCAAGGGCCAGGACCGCCGCGGCGGCGACGAAGAATGTGGGGACGTGCTTCATGGATAACCTGAAGTCGTTCGGCCTTGGGCTGCGGCGCGGTGGTTTTCCGCAACCACCGCGCTTCATCCCATCAGGTTCTGCGGGGCGGGCCGGGAGCCCCACCCCGCGAAATCCCCGACCGCCGCGCCAATTCGTTCCGCCTCTCGTGGGGCTACTCGTCGGCCTCCTGGCTGATGGCCTTGTAATAGGCGCCGACGATGTCCTCGAACCCTTCCGGGAGGGCCTGGCGGCTGCCGGCACCGATCTCCTCCCGCATGTCGGGCGGCAGGTGCGGGGCCTTCTGGAGCGTGAGGTCCACAGCCTGATCCACGTCGCTGCCGGCCTGGCGGAGGGCCTCCAGGGCCATCTTCCGTTTGCGTGCGGCGTCGTCGTAGCGGAGGTCGCGGTAATCTTCCTCGACGCTCTGCATGAGGTCGATGGCCCGCTGGAGCCCACCGAGCGGCCGCCCGCCGAACTCCAACCGCCGGGCGATCTGCTGTGCCTTCTCGCGGAGCATCGCCTGCTGCTTGGCAAGACGGTCCATGTCCTTGACGAGGTCCGGCGGCGTGCCGCCCTGGAGCCCCTTGCGGCCGCCGCCCGTCTTCTTGCCGCCGCCCGTCGCGCCGCGCGGATCGAGTTGCTGCTCGGTGTCCGGGACGCCGGCCTCGTACGGCTCGTTGGAGAGGCGGGCGGGGGTGGGCCGGCCTTCCAGGCCGCGCGAGGTCGCCCCGACCATCTGGCCGCTCGAGCGGCCGCGGCGACCGGAGCCGCTCCGGCCGCCCATCTCGCTGGCGTTCGGCAACTGGTTTCCGGTCTTGCCGACGGCGGCGAAGGAACTGATCGGCCCGTCCATGATGCCCCAGCCGACCTGCATGTTGCCGCCCCATCCGCCGGTCACGTCGTCGGCGGCTTCATCGAAGTCCTCCAGGTCCTCGATGAGGTCGCCGATCATATCCTGGAGGCTGGACGGCAGCGTGGCCTCGGGCACGTCGAACGTGCCTTCGAGCGGGTCCTCCATGACCCACCGGATGTTGTCGCCGGCGTCGGGCATCCACATTTCGAGATCTTCCGCGACCTCTTCGGCGAGGGCCTTCGCGCCCTCCTCGACGGGCGTGGCGATCTCGGTCGTCGGCGGGCGCGGCTGTTTCTCGATCTCCTCGAAGATCGTGCTCACGTTCTCCGCGAGGTATGCGTCCGCGACGAACCCCTCGGGCAGTTTCGTGATGGCGTCGACCGAGTCCTTGTGCCACTTCTTGTACCGGTCGAGGAGGTGCTCGATTTCCTCCATTTCGGGCGGATCCTCGCCCTCGACGTCCTCGGCGTCGCGGCGTTTGGGGAGTTTCTCGTACGCCTCGTCGAGGTTCTTCAGGTCGCTCAGAAACTTCTCCAGGTCCTCGGCCACGCGGGCCAGCAGGTCGGCCGTCTCGCCGTGCTTCGTCGGATCGCCCTCTTTGAGTTTCTTCATGTACCCGCGGACCTGCTCGGCCCGGTTCAGGCGGAGAAGCAGGTCCTCGAGGGCCGCGATGATCTTGTCCTGGACGGCCAGACTCTGCCGCGCCAGCGCCTTGCCGGCCGCCGGCTCGGCGGCGTCGCGGTACCCTTCGAGGAGGGCGACGGCCTTGGCCATCGGCCCGGCTGCCAGGTCCCGCAGCCGCCGAATAAGCGTGGACGCCGGGAAAGCGTTCCGCTCCATGACGTCGGCGAGTTGCCGGCTCTGCCGGCGGATGAGGCTCTGCCGGTCCACCAGGGCCGCCGCCGGCTTCGGCTCGGCCGTCTCGTTACGGTTCCGGCGCTGGAGACGGATCAACTGCGTGATGACCTTGGCGTAATCGGCGAGTTGCTTCTCCAGCAGCGCGGCGCTCTGCTCCGGCGTCAGGACCAGCAGATGGAACTTGCGCGTGGCGGCCCGTCCCGGTTCGCCCGGCTTGCGGTCGACGGCCACGGCCCAGTACTGGAGCCGGTCGCCGCCTTTCAGGCCGAGGTCCTTGACGGCCGGCTCGATGGCGAGGTCCACTCGCTTTCGCGGCTCGCCGCCGTTCGCCCACCGGTGGAGGCTTTTGGGGTCGCCCACGTCGTTGACGCGGCCGAGAATCTCGACGGGCCCCAGGCCGAGGTCGTCCTGCGCGACGACCGTCCAGTGGATGGCGTCATCGGGGCGGCGTTGGACGTCGCGCCCCGGCCGGGCGAACGCCACCGCCGGCGGCCGGTCCTCCTCCAGCGTCACCGTGTAGGTGGCGGGCGACTCCACCTCGTACCCCTGCTCGTCGTGCAGCCGCAGCCGGTACGTGCCGGACCGATCGAGGGTGATCTCGACCGTGTACGCCGGCGCGCCCTCGGCGTCCGCCCCGGCGACGGGCGCGGCCGCCACTTCGCGTCCGCCCGCCATCGCCAGGGCGAGCCGCTCCATCGGCTTGTTCGTCCGCAGCGTGATGCGGGCCCGCGTGCCCGGCAGCCCGTGCAGGTGCCCGTCGAACGGCTGGACGGTCCGCTCCGGCAGAGCCGTATACGGCGGGTACGTGTACGTGACGCGCATCGCCTCGATGCGCGGACGGGGATCCACGACCACCGTCAGCCGCTCCGACCGTCCGTCGCCGGCCGTCACGTGCACCGAGAGGTCGTCCTGCACCGCGGGGAAGGTGTGCGCGAACCCGCCCGGCTCGGCCCGTTCCATGCCGACGGTCCGCTCGCGGCCGGCGGCGTCCGTCCAGTGCAGCAGGGCCTCGTCCACGGCCCGGCCGGTCATCGTGGCCGTGACCGTGAGGGCGGACCCTTCCAGCAGGCGGTCGCCCGGCTCAAGCCCCGCCCGGACGCGGGTCCAGGTGAACGGCGGCATGTCGGCGGCCGGCAATAGGATGCGCAGCAGATGCGTCCCTCCGGCGGCACCGGCCCACAGGAAGTACACGGCCGCCAGCACGAGGACGCCGGCCAGCAGAAGCGTGTTCCGCCGGAGTCCGGGGCCGGTCACCGCCCGGCCCGGCTCGACGGATTCACCGGCCCGGATGCCGTCGGCGACGATCGCCTCCACGAGCCGCGGCGCCGGCGGATGCTCCTCCCGGCCCAATTGCAAGGCGTTGATCAGCCGGTTCCCGAGGCTCGGCAGCCGCTGTTCCATGAGGGCGGCAAAGTAATCGTCGCCGTGCGTCGCGACAGACGGGCGGACAGGCCCGTACCACAGGCCGGCCACGACGCTGCCCCACAGGATGAGGGCCGCGAGCCACCGGCCGGCGGGGCCGAGGTCCAGCGCCTGGTCCACCGCCGTCAGGACGGTGACGGCGAGCAGCGCGACGGCGAGCATGAGGATCAGTCCTTCGGCCACCCGGCGGGCCCGCCACATCCGGCGGACCAGGTGCACCTGGTCCACCAGTGTCAGATACCCTTGCGTCATGGCCGTTCCTTTCCTCAGACCAGCCGCCAGCGGCGCCGGGCGATCCACTCGGCGCACACGAGCGCCAGGAATACGACGAACAGGCCGGGCGAGTTCCACACCTGGGTGGTCCGGACCTCCCGCACGACACGGGGCGCCGTGGGCAGCGCCGCCAGGACAGCGGCTCCGGCCTGCGGGTCCGCCAGGTCCGCGTACGTGCCGCCCGTCAGCCGGGCCACGCGGGCCAGGACTGCGGCGTTCGGCGTCGGATCCTCCAGTTCGATGCTGGAGCCGCGCACGAGGAACTCGGTTTGATCGTTGGCGACATCGGCGGCGCGACCCGCTCCCGTCCCCTCGCCCTCGCCCCCGGCGTTTGCCCGCGCGAGCCGGGCCGAGACGGTGAACCGCCCACCGCGATCCGGGAAGTAGTCGGCCGTCCAGCGGTTCGGGTCGGCCACCTCCCGCCGGGGCGCGAGCGCGGTCGTCCGCCCATCGGGCGTCGTGACGGCGAGCGCGAGATCCGTCTTCGCGTCCTCCTGGCCCGGAATCATGGCGGCCGGGTCGCGCCGGACGGTGACCGTGACCCGCTCGCCGCGGTCGTAGGAGGCCTCGGGCGTCGCAACCGTCAGGACCGTCCGGTCGCGGTCCACGTGGCGATGGCCCAGCCAGCGGACCATCTGCGACCAGAAGCGGGCGTAGAGCGTGTCGGGTCGGCCCGCCAGGCGCGGCAGGCGGGACCACCGCCACGTCGTGTCGGCCGTCAGGACCGCCACGGTTCCCTGCCCGAACGGCTGGGCCGCCAGGACCACGTAGCCCTTGCCGTCCGGATCGTTCGGGTTCGGCTCCGGATGCCGCGCCAGGACCGTGGCGCCGGGCTTGGCGCGTCCGACCGCGACGAGGCCCTGGAGTTCCGGCAGGCCTTTCCAGAGGTCGGCGTCGCGCCGCATGTCGCCGGTGACCGCCAAGGCCGGGTGCCGCCGACCGT
>Ga0272441_10002087_pt1 | contig 41359 bp, 27 predicted proteins | sample SSMProp6N_FD_193582 | JGI IMG/M metagenome (GOLD analysis project Ga0272441, IMG submission 193582) | Marine sediment archaeal communities from Little Sippewissett salt marsh, Falmouth, MA, United States - SSM-Prop-6N | ecosystem: Environmental > Aquatic > Marine > Wetlands > Sediment ...
CGTCGAAGGGCGGGGGGGGGCAGAGGGGGGCGCTCAGCTCGGGCGGCAGGGGGAGGGGGGCGGTGGCGGGCAGGCGGGCGGCGAGGTCGGCCATCAGGCAGCGGCGGCGCGGGCGGGGGAAGCAATCGGCCATGCGGGTCCAGATCGCCGCCAGCGGCTCGTCCGGGACCGTGCCGAAGCTCAGCGGCGTCAGGTCGCAGGGGCAGACGTTCCCGGCCGCGTCGATGAACAGGTGGTGGTAGCCCGCCCCGCAGCCGAAAAGCTCGGGCGACTCGAGGTACGCGAAGCTCGCGACGGCCGGGCCGCTGGACTGCCGGTTGTGCCGCACGTGAAAGTCCGCGGCGGCCGCGGTCTCCTCCGACGAGAGCATCGCCGCCCCGCAGCCGAGCCACGCGCCGGTGGCCACCGGCGCGAGCACGCGAAACTCGCCCACGTCCCATTCCGCCGCGAGGTCGACCATCCGCTCCAGCTCGCCGCCGGCGAGCTTCTCTCGCGTGGCGACGGTGGACACGGCCGTGTAGAGCCCGGCGTCCCGGCAGGCGGCGACGGCGGCGCGGGCTTCCTGGAACGAGCCCGCCCGCCCGCGGACCTCGTCGTGGCGGGCGGGCGAGGACCACTCGACGCCGACGGTCACGCACGTCAGCTTGGCTTCGGCCAGCCGGCGGGCGGCGTCGGCGTCGAGACGGTGGCCGGTCGTGAAGAGGATGGTCGCCATTTCCGCCCCGGCCGCCGCGACGAGCTCGGCCAGGTCGTCCCGCAGCATCGGCTCGCCGCCGGTGAAACCCAGCGTGCACGTGCCCAGCGCCTTGACCTGCCCGACGACGTCGAGCAGTTGCTCCGGGGGTAGTTCCGCCGTCGCCCGCCCCGCGTAGCTGCAGTGCGGGCAGCGGTACGGGCAGCGCCCCGTGACGGCGAGGTACGTAGAGAACGGCACGCGCCGCCGGGCGATCACCGCGTCGCAGAAGCGGTCGAACGCCGGCGAGGGATACGGCGGGAAGAACGTGTTGATCCGTGTCTGGCCTGCGAAGCGGTGCGGCTTCTCGTTCCGCATTCGTCGCAGCAGATACCACAAGTGCCCGGCCGGCAGGCGCCCGACCATTCGCCCGAACATCCCCAGCACGCGGAGCGTCTGGCGCAGCCGGCTCAGCACGACGGGCGCCTCACCACGGCCGCTACGATCAGCAGGCCCACGCCGCAGAGCACGCCGGTCAGCAGCCCCGCGAACACGCCAAAGAACAGGCCGATCAGCAAGACATTCACGTCGAACCGCCCCGAGACAAGCGCCAGCCCGGCATGAAGCACGGCCGTGCAGCCGACGCCGACGTATAGGCCCCAGACCATGCCGCGCACGACGAGCGTCCCCCGGCGGGCGCGGTCTTGCCAGGCGCGGTTCGCCCTGGGGAGGATCGCGCCACACCAGACCAGCCCGGCCGCCATCCCGCCGACGCCGCCGAGGGCCATGCCCACCCAGTACAGCCACGACGTTTCCGAGACGGAGTACATCAACCCCGCGACGCCGCCGAGCAGATCGCCGACCCCCGCGCCCGCCAGAACGATCAACACGCGGGCAATCGCGAACGCCTTGGGCGCCGGGGGCACCGCGGGCGCAGCGGCGTCGCGTTGTCGGTCGGGGGCCGTGCTCATGCGAACCATGCTCCCGCGCCGCCCGGCGGGCGTCAACGGCGATCCGCCCCGTCGCCCGAGCGGCACATTTCCCTCAGGCCCGGCCGCGATGGTATGATGCCTGCTCGCAGCCGGAAAAGGACGACGCGATGGGACGCAGGGATTTCGTCAAGCCGACGGTGATCGGGGCGGCGACCGCGCCTGGCAGGCAGACCGCGAGGGAGTTCAGGAGAGATCGCCATGAAGCGTAAGCTGTTTGTGTTTGTTGCGGCGGTTGCCTTGGCGTCGGCGTTGGCGCCGGGCCAGTCGGGCCGGAGAGAGAGGCAACGCAAGCCCCGAACGCCCGAGCCGGGCAAGATGCCCCCCGCCGGCGCCCGGATGCCGCGGCGGTGGCTGCCGGTGGACGCCAACGGGTGGACGATTCTGAACCCGGCGCCCGATTCACGAATCCTCTACGTTAGCAGCAGCGTCGGCGACGACGCGACCGGGCGTGCCTACGGCGCCTCCGACGCGGCCGTCGGCGGCGACCCGACGGCCCCGGCGGGCGCGGTCCGGCCGTTCCAGACGATCCCCGCCGCGATGGCAAAGGCGCGGCCCGGCGCGCCCGACTGGGTCCTGCTGAAGCGCGGCGACAGTTGGCGGGACGTCTCGATCCGGGCGCTGCCGGGGCGATCCAAGGCGGCGCCGTCGGTGGTGGCTGCCTACGGCCCGGCCGACGCGGCCCGGCCACGGATCGTGGGACAGACCGCCGCCGTCGCCTTGGGTTCCGGCCCGGCGGGAATCAGCCACGCCGTGGTCGTCGGGGTCGAGCTGTACTGCAGTTTCGACGACCCGGCCGCGCCGGACTACCGCAGGCCGGCGGCCCCCGGCGCCGACGCGCGCCGCGGCGGGCGGTCGCGGCTGAGCCTGTCCGTCGGCCCTCGCGGCGGCATGAGCAACGTGCTGGTCGAGGATTGCCTGCTGCGGTTCGTCGCCCTTCACGTCGGCGGCCCGACCGGCGTGATGACCGACGTCGTCCTGCGCCGCAACGCCGTGCTGGACGTCTACCCGACGCGCGGCCACAACCAGGGCCTGTGGGGCTCGCACGGGTCGATCCTGCTGGAGGAGTGCCTGTTCGACCACGACGGCTGGCTGCACCGGAACGTCCCCGCCAACCGGGGCAAGCCGGGGCTTGCCAACATGTTCAGCCACAACACGTACACCACGCAGATGTACTGCACGGTGTTCCGGGGCAACACGTTCCTTCGCGGCGCGAGCATCAACAACAAGTTCACCGCGAACTACGGCCCGGGCAGTGTGCGGGACGTCGTGCTGGAGGACAACCTGTACGTCGACGGCGAGATCGGCGTGAGCATGAGCGGCAACAACCCCGCACCGCTGCGGTGGGTCAACTGCCGGATCGTCCGCAACGTCCTGCTGGACATCGGCCGGTGTCGGCCGACCGGGCGGACGCTGGGTTGGGGCGTCGAGGCGACCGACTGGGACGGCGGGGAGATCTCCGGCAACCTGTTCCTTCGCCAGAAAAGCGACGAGGTCCGTAACGTGTGGGGCCTGAACGTCGGCGCCGGCCGGGACGACGCGCGGGACGGCGAGGTCTGGGCCCGCAACCTGACGATTCGCGGCAACGTCTTCCACGGCCTGAAGAACGCCCGCCAGGCGATGAACGTCAAAGGCGCGGGCCACATGCGGAACGTCACGGTGGCGGGCAACCTGTTCCAGTTCGTGGGCGTACCGGGGACGCTCGTCCGCACCGACGGCCTCGGGGCGGGCCTGGTCTTTCGAGACAACGTCTACGACAGCGCCGCCGAACCGGATCAGTGGTTTGCCGTCGGTCCCAAGAGGCTGACCTTTGCGCAATGGGTCAGGGAATCCGGCGAGCGGGGCGCCCGCAAGGAGCGGGTCAATTTCCCCGACCCCGGCCGCGGGATCGAGGCGTACATGAAGTCCCTCGGCAAGAAGCCGACGTTCGACGCCTTTGTCGCCGAGGTCCGCAAGCAGTCGAGAGGCCACTGGCGCAAGGAGCTGACCGCGCCCGTGATCAACGCGTGGATACGGGAGGGGTTCACCGCGCCGAGTCCCAAGGAACGTTGAGGGCCGCCGTTCCGCAGGACGCCAAACGGGCCGGTGTGCTGTTCCATCGGGCCCGCGTGAACGGGTATGATGGACCGCGACAACTCCCAGGAAAGGACGACGCGATGAAACGCAGGGACTTCGTCAAGACGACGGCGATCGGGGCGGCGGCGGTGGCGCTGGGCGCGCCCGCGGCGGGGGCGGCGCAGAAGGCCCCGGCCATGCCGAAGCGGCAATACGGCAAGGACGGGCCGAAGCTCTCGGTCATCGGCTTCCCGGGCCTCGTGCTGCGCCGCCTCGACCAGGAGCAGAGCAACCGCCTCGTTGCCGAGACCGTCGAACGCGGGGTGAACTACTTCGACGTCGCCCCGGCCTACGGCGACGCGGAGGTCAAGATGGGCCCGGCGCTGGCGCCGTACCGCAAGAAGGTCTTCCTGGCCACCAAGACCAAGATGCGCGACCGCGCGGGCGCGAAGGCCGAGTTCGAACGCTCGCTGGAGCGCCTCCGGACCGATCACGTCGAGCTCTACCAGCTCCACTGCCTCATGGACGTGGAGAAGGACGTCAAGGCCGCGTTCGCCACCGACGGCGTCATGCCCTACCTCCAGGAGCTGCGGAAGGCGGGGAAGGTCCGCTACCTCGGCTTCTCGGCCCACACGGAGGAGGCGGCCCTGGCGGCGATGGACCGCTTTGCGTGGGACTCGATCCTCTTCCCGATCAGCTTCGCGCCGTGGCTGAAGGCCGGCTTCGGGCCCAAGGTCGTCGCCAAGGCCAAGGCCAAGGGCATCACCGTGCTCGCCATCAAGGGGCTGTGCCGCCAGCGCTGGTCGCCCGGCGACCGCGAGCGGAGGAAGTGGCAGATGTGGTATCAGCCCGTCTCCGACCCCGCCGAGGCCGAGATGGCGCTGCGGTGGACGCTGAGCCAACCCGTTACGGCCGCCGTGCCCCCGGCCCACGTCGACATGCACAAGCTGGCCCTGAACCTCGTGCCGAAGATCCGCCCGATCACCGACACCGAGGTCGCCAAGCTGACGGCCCTCGCCCAGACGCTCAACCCGCTGTTCCCCCAGAGGCCCAGAACGGCATAGCCGAAGCCCGCCTGTCGAAAACTCGGTAGTGGTTCGCTCTAAACCCGCGATCCGCTCGCCGCCCCGACGCCGGGCGGGTAGAATACGTGTATAAGCACGTAGCCAAAGAAACCGAAGCCGGAATCAGACCCGCCCGACGGGCGAGGTCCACGTCCTGACGACCCCAACGAACTCGCCGCGTGGGTCGTAGCTCAATCGCTTTTGGGCGATGAGGATGACCAACGCATTCTCCAAGAAGTTCCGCAATCACGGGGACGCCATCGCCCTGCACTGCTTCTACTACAACTTCTGCCGCGTCCACTAATCGCTCAAGAAGCCCCCGGCCGTTGCCGCCAAGGTAACAGACAAGCGATGGACCAGCGGGCACTTGGTAGACCTGCTGAAGCGCGAAGAGAAGCTCCGGGCCAAGGGCGGGAGAATCAGCCGTAAGGACCGAGGATAGCCCCACGAGTTTTGATAGGATTCTGTTCGAATATTCATTGTAAAGAAATTTAATAGAAGTACCTACATCTCTATAGTCATTGAAAAATTTATAATATATTGTAATATTTCAGCTTGCGTTGAGCGATGCCGATACGTATCATAGGAAGAGAGGAGAGATGGTTATGACTACGGCTCAGAACATCTTGGCCGACCTTGACGAGCGGCGTCGCGATCTTGGAATGTCGGTCCCCGTGTTGGCTCGACGCACGGGGCTTGCCCTGTCAACGCTCTACCGGGCATTGCGGGGACAGCAGAACGCCGGCCTTGATACGGTCACTGCCGTTGCTGCTGCGCTTGGTGTGCGAGTGAGCCTCACCCATCCTCGTCAGAAGACCGCGATGCGCAGGGAGCAGGCGCAGCACAAAGCAAGGGTCTTGGTGGGCACAGCCTTGGGTAGCGCCTCAATTGAGCACCCCGTTGGTACGGAAGCGGTCGTGCGCCAGATAGCACGGGCGGTAGAGGAAGACCTGTTAGCCAGTTCAAACTTGGCCCTGTGGGATTGAAATGAGTGCGGCACAGATGCACCCCAATCATGCTGACGAAGACAAGGCGTTGAGCCGCATTACAGCCAAGTATCTCCGCCGCAAACCAACGGAACGCATGGCTCCATTCACACGCGACTGGTTGATTGACCTGCACGTCGAGATATTCCGCAAGGTGAACGATGGTATAGCAGGGAAACTCCGCAAAGGAAGCGCTCGTCTCGGCGGCAGCGGGATACGCGTGTCACACCACTCGCGCATCTTCACAGACCTGCACAATCTGGCCGCCGACCTTCACGTGTGGCAGGGAGACCCTATCGCTAACGCGGCGGAATTACATTGGCGCGCGGTGCAGATACACCCATTCAATGACGGCAACGGTCGATGGGCGCGGCTACTGGCGAGCATCTGGATTCGACAGAAAACCGGCGACCTCCTCCAATGGCCCGTGGACATCAGGTCAACCGGCGGGAGCATCAGTCCTCTGCGCAAGGAGTACCTAGCGGCGATGGACCAGGCGATGGGCAAAGGTGAGCCCGCCGCGATTGAGGATATGCACCGCCATCTTACCCGGCCATGGATACCACCGAATCCAAAGTGACTATCCCCGATAATTCCCATTAGTAGGACTATTGCATTGTTACGGCAGGCATTTGGGCGGTTGGGTCTGATTGTGGCAACCCCGCGCGGCCGCTTGTTTGTCTGTCAATCTAAATGTTTTATATAAAATAATTTATGATCATATGTGTCTCGGTTTGGGGGAGAGACACTGACACGAAACCGACACTGCGCGGCGGGGCCGTGCGTTGGGTGAGCGGCGCTACGGGGAGACCGGGGGCGCGGAGCGGTCGCCGGTGCGGTAGTCGTTCAGCAGCTCGGTCAACTCGCGCACAACGGTGGGGTGGCGGGCGAAGAGGTTGTCCTGCTCGGCGGGGTCTTCGTCGAGGTTGTAGAGCTGGCCGGGGCCGCCGGGGGTGGGGTCCGAACCCTTGGGGGGCACCCAACCGCCGGAGTTCTCGCACTCGTGTATGAGCTTCCACGGCCCGCGGCGGACGGTGAACACGCCGTAGACCGAATGGGAGACGACGGCCTCGCGGATCGGCCGACCGGCCGCGATGCCGCGGGACGGATCTCCCAGCAGCGCCGGGGAGAGGTCGTAGCTGTCCGGGCCGGCGTCGGCGGGCAGGGGCGCGCCGAGCAGCCCCGCGCAGGTGGCCATCAGGTCGGACAGGCAGACGGGCTCGGCCGAGGTCGAGCCGGGCTCGATCCGCCCGGGCCAGCGGGCGACGAACGGCACGCGGTGGCCGCCCTCCCACGCGTGGGACTTGAACCCCCGCCAGTCGCCGGCGGACTGGTGCCCGTTGACGCCCTCGTGCGGGCCGTTGTCGCTCGTGGCGATCACCAGCGTCTCGTCGGCGAGGCCCAGGCGGTCCAGCGCGGCGGTCACCTCGCCCACGCACCAGTCGAACAGGGCGACGAGGTCGCCCCGAGGACCGGCGTCGCTGGCGTGCTGGACGAACGTCTGCGGCAGCCACGGCGTGTGCGGCGCGGACGTCGACAGAAACAGGCAGAACGGCCGGTCGGGGTCCTCCCGCTTGGCCCGTTCGATGAACGCGACGGCCTTGCGCGTGAACTCCAGGTCCACCGTCTCCATGACGAAGCCCGGGGCGATCCAGCCCGCGCGCGGCCGGCCGTACTCGCCGGGCTTCGTCCTGTCCACGAAGATCGGGCGGTCCGGGATGCCCACCGTCCGGTCGTTCTCGATGAAGGCGAAGGGCCCGTCCATGGTCGAGCACGCGGCCGTGAAGTAGGCGTAGTCGAACCCCAGGTCCCTCGGCCCGCCGTGCAGGGGCTCGTGGAAGTTGACGTTGAGTCCCTGCTCGGGGTCGCCGTCCTGGCTGGTCCCGGCGCGGCGCTGCTCGGCGTCTTCCCACGAGCCGACGTAGCCGTTGGCCCGCGTCCAGCCCACGCCGAGGTGCCACTTGCCCACCCACGCCGTCGTGTAGCCCTGCCGCTTGAGCAGCGACGCGACGGTCGGCCGATGCGGCTCGATCAGCGGGTTGGTGTACCCGCCGATCACGCCCCGCTGCAGCCACGTCCGCCAGCAGTACCGCCCGGTGAGCAGGCCGTAGCGCGTGGGCGTGCACACGGCCGAGGGGGAGTGCGCGTCGGTAAAGCGGACGCCCCCGGCCGCGAGACGGTCGGTGTTCGGCGTGGGGATTCGCGAGTCGGGGTTGAAGCACCCGACGTCGCCGTAGCCCATGTCGTCGGCGAGGATGTAGACGAGGTTCGGCCTGGCCAGGGCTCGGGGGCCTGTGTGCGTCACGGCGTCAGGTTCCAGTCGTCGGTCCGGAACGGCGAGGCGGGGAGCCCGGCCTTGTTGTACAGGTTGCAGGCGGGGTTGGCCGCCCAGGCATAACGGACGGCGGCGGGGTCCTTGACCTCGGTACTGGAGACCACGACGGTCTCGCCGTCGATCTTCGCGTCGGCCCAGACGAACTTCTTGTCGGCCCCGGCGATCGCGAAGCCCTGGAGCGTCTCGCCCTTGGCCGCCAGCCCGCCGCCGACGTGGTCGAAACGAAGGACGATCTTCCCGCCCTCCTTGCTCATCGACTTGTACAGCGGCCCGGAGCGGACGATCTTCTCGCCGTACGTCGCCGCCAGCGCCCAGATCGCCAGCCGCTTGCCGACGTCCTGCTTGTTCTTCGGGTGGATGTTGTTCGCCATGCCGATGTCGACCGTCACGGCCATGCCCGTGTTGGGAACCGCCAGCGTCTTGAGCATCTCCTCCTGGACGATGACCCACCCGCTGGTCTCGACGGGCTCCTTCTGCGGCGTGCGGAAGTTGGGCAGTTGGACCCACTCGAACGGGAAATCGCCCTGGCCCCAGATCCGCCGCCAGTTGCGGATCATCATCGACAGTTGCAGGCCGTAGAGCTCCGCGTTGTACCGCCCGGCGTTGCTCTCGCCCTGATACCAGATGGCCCCGCGGATCGCGTACGGCGCCAGCGGGGCGATCATGCCGTTGTACAGGTTGCCCGGGCGGTGGGAGTTCAGCCTCGGACTGCCCGCGAGCCGGGGCTTGCGCGGCGCGCGTTTGCCGGCCGCCTTGGCCTTCTTGGTCCGTTCCTCCCAGGCCGCGAGCTGCTTCTCGTACGCCGCCTTGGCCGCAGCCGGGTCGTAGCCCGCCAGCCGCTTGGCCCAGTCGTCCATCATCGGCTTGAGCTTCGGCTCGGCCTTCTGGTCCTCGACGCACGTCCACGCCTGCACCGGCGTGCCGCCCCACGACGAATTGATCAGCCCGACGGGCACGCCGAGCTCCTTCTGGAGCGTGCGCCCGAAGAAGTACGCCGTGGCCGAGAACCCGCCCACCGTGGCCGGGCTGCACACCGCCCACGAGCCGGCGCAGTCGTCCTGCGGGGTCTCGGCGGGCGTCCGGTTGACGGTCATCATGCGGATCGCCGGGCGGTTGGCGTCGGCCTGCTCGGCCTCGTAGTTGAGGCAGCCCCGGACGCTCATCGCCATGTTCGACTGCCCCGAGCACAGCCAGACCTCGCCGACGAGCACGTCGGAGAATTCCACGGCCTTGCCGTCGCCGCGGACCTTCATCGCCAACGGCCCGCCGGCCTCGAGGGCGTCGAGCTTGACCGACCACTTGCCGTCGGCGCCCGCCTCGGCCGACCCGCTCCGGTCGCCGAGCGTGACCGTGATCTTGGCCCCGGCCTCGGCCCAGCCCCAGACGCGCACGGGCACGCCTCGCTGCAAGACCATGTGATTGCCGAACACGCCGGGCAGCTTCACGTCGGCGAGGCTTCCAGCCGTCGCGAACGCCACCCACAGCAGACCCACCAGGACCTTCATTGCAGTGTTTCTACGCATTGCCGTCTCTCCTGAAGAAAAGGGCAGGAACTTGATTCGTTCGTCCTCGGCCGAACTACCAGGGCGCCTCCGTGCCGAGCCCCAGCTCTTCGGCCCGGGCGAGGGCGGCGTGGGCGGCGGCGGCGTCTTGCACGGCGACGCCCACGCTCTTGAACAACGTGATTTGCTCGGCGTTCTCCCGGCCGCGTTTCCGGCCGAGGACCAACTCGCCCAATTCGGCGTGGATGTGGTCGGGTGTGATCAGGCCTTGCTCGATCGGCTGGATCAGGTCGCCGGTCTCGGCCAGCGCCGTTTTGCGGCTGTCGACCACGACGAGGGCGCGGGCGACGGTTTCGGGCGGGACTTCCTGCACGTGCGGCTGGTAGGAGCCGATCGCGTTGACGTGCGTGCCCGGCCGGAGGTCCGCGTCGGCGAAGGGCGGGGTGTTCGCGGTGGTGGCGAGGTTGACGATGTCGGCGTCGGCGAGGGCCTCGCGGGCGTCGGCGGCGGGGCGGACGTCGGCGGGGAAGCCCGGCTGTCCGGCGACATCTCGGACGAACGCCTCGACGCGGTCCGGGAGGGGATCGACGACCCGGACGGCCCGGACGTCGCGAACGGCGCAGACGGCTTCGAGCTGGGTGCGGGCCTGCACGCCCGCGCCGAAGACGGCGACGGTGCGGCAGTCGCCTCGGGCGAGAAGGTCCGTGCCCACCCCGGACGCGGCGCCCGTGCGAAGGGCCGTCAGCGCCGCGCCTTCGAGGACCGCGAGCGGTCGGCCGGTGTCCGGCTCCAGGGCGATCACGACGGCCTGGATGCGGGCCAGGCCCCGCTCGGCGTTGTTGGCGAACAGGGAGATGGTCTTCGTCGCCAGCGCATCGCCCTCGGCGAGGTGGACGAAGGAAGACATCATCAGCGAGACCCCGTCGTGGACGGGCAGGTTCAGGTGGACCCGCTCGGGCACGTCGGCCCGGCCGGCGGCCAGGGCGGCGAAGGCCTGCCGCATGGCGGCGACGGCGCGGGGCATGGGCAGGGCGGCGCGGACGTCGGTAGCGCTCAAGACGCGCATGGGAGTTCCTTTGTCATTCGGGCGCTCCTTGCGCCCTTTCGGGGCGGCCTGCTCGCCGCCCTTCGACCAGCTTCCTTCGGTCCGGAGCCTCCGGATCGAGGGCAGGGCAAGAAGCGGACAGGCCTCAAGACCCGCTGTCAGGGACGGTGATCGTGATCGTGCCGTCCGGGAATACGGTCAGTTGATCGCCGTCGCCGATGGTCGCCAGGTCCGGTTCGCTCAGGACGACCATCGGGACGCGACGGTTGTAGAGCTCGTCGGCGACGATCGAGCCGAGGGCGAGGATCGGGCACGTCGCGGCGGTGACGATCGCCGCGGGGGCGGTCTCCCGGCGGATCGCCTCCAGCAGGATCGCGCTGGCGGTGCTCGAGCCCTTCTCGTGCGGGAAGACAAATACACGCCCGGTGACGACCTCGCCGCAGCGGTCGTGGCGCGGGTCGGGGATCTCGCCGGTGGCCGGGTTCAGCCCGCCCCATAGGGTGATGGGCATCCGGCTGACCAGCGCCCGGCCGGTCGCCTCGCCGGGCACCACCGCCTTGCCGTGCAGCGTGCGGGACATCAGCGGGCCCTCCGAGTGACCCGGCCCTCGACGGCCGAAAGAACGCAGTCCTCCAGCGAGCCGAACGCCACGCGGACGCCCAGCTCGGGGGGGGCGTAGTAGGCACACTTGCCCGAGTCGGTCATGATCGCTTTCGTTTCCGGCGGGACCACGGGCGTGTGGAACGGGCAGGTGTCCAGCGTGACCTTCGCGCCGAAGCGGGCCAGCTCGTCCAGCCAGCCGGTCCGCTCGACCAGCGCGTGGGACGTCGTGCACGTGTGGACCAGCAGCGTGACGTTCTGATGGACGGCCCGCCCGGCTTGGGCGCGGGCGGCCTCGACGAGCCGACGGAACTCCTCGAACGAGAAGTGCGGGCAGCCGAGAAGGACCATCTCGATCGGCTCGCCGTCGGCGGCGGACGAGAGGTCCTCCCACGCGGCCTGCCAGTCGGCGGGCGTCAGGTCGACCGTGCGGCTCGGCTGGCGGCCCTGGAACGCCGCCTCGCGCGTCGGCGCCTCGGGCGTGACGCCCACCGCGTGGAACAGCGCCACCGCCCCCGCCGACGCCGCGGCCGCCCCGAACGCCTTGAGCTGGTCGCCCGTCGCGGCCGCAGGCAGCCCCTCGATCACCGGGACGGCCTCGCCGACGAGCGGGCCGATCAGGTGGCCGAGCGCGGGGTAGAACTCGTCGCGGGCGAGCAGCGCCTCGTCGAAGCCGGCCAGCCGGATCAGCACCTGCCCGGCGCGGTTGGCGGTCAGGTGCAGGCCGCACCTGGGCACCCGGCCGGTGATGGCGGCGCAGATGTCGATGTAGTCCCCGTAGCGGTTGGTCCTCGCGCCGAGGACGCTGTTGGCGTAGACGACGGCGTTGGACTCGCCCCAGGCGATCTGCTGGCCGAACCGCGGCGTGAGGTAGCCCTGGTACGGGGCGCAGGACCAGGTGGGCACGCAGCCCATGGCCTCGTAGGCCATCCCCTGGCGGGTGGCCTTGGCGGCAAAGTCCTCGTCAATGCCGAAATCCCGCCAGTGCTGGAGGTCCAGCGGGCCCATGTTCAGCGTGGTGGGAATGCGAACGCGCGCGCCCTGGGCGGCGAGGGTCTCGGCGAACTGAAGCCCCGCCTCGCTCAGCAGGCCGCAGCCGTCGATGTGGGCCTGCGTGACGTCCATCAACTCGTCGGCCTCGTACACGGCGGCCATGCGGGCGATGACGGACAGGGCCATCCGTGCGGCCTCGCCCATCTCGCCGTCGAGCATTCGCTGGTCCGTCTCGCTCAGTCGCAGGGGCATGGGCGGCTACTCCGGCCGGACGACGTATTCGCCGCCGGCGACGGTGGGGAAGGAGATCGCCTGCTCCCGGAACGGCTGGGACGGCACGTCGCGGTTCTCTCGGGCGACGGTCAGCGGGGCCCGGTAGCGCACCCGGCAGTCCCGGCCGAGCGCGGACCGCACGCGCGCGGAGACCAGCTCGCCGTCGGCCCACTCGATGTCTACCTCGAAGCCCCCCCGGGCCCGAAGGCCGGTCACGCGGCCGGTCGCCCAGGCCGCCGGCAGGGCCGGGAGAAGGTGAATCTCCCCGCGGTGCGACTGGAGCAGCATCTCGGCGACGGCGGCGGTTGCGCCGAACGAGCCGTCCACCTGCGGCGCGCGGCCGCACATGGACCACAGGTTCACGCAGGTCTGCAGGTCGACGAGGCGGGCCAGGCACAGGTTGGCGTGCTCGGCGTCATAGAGGCGGGCCCAGCAGGCGGCCTTCCACGCCAGCCCGAAGCCCGTGCCCTTGTCCCCGCGGAGGTTCAGCGACACGGCCGCCGCCTTGGCCAGGTCCGGCGTGTCGTCGGGCGTGATCTGGTTGCTGGGGAACAGTCCGTACAGGTGCGAGATATGGCGGTGCTGGTACTCCAGGTCGTCCCAGTCCTCGATCCACTCCTGGAGGCGCCCGTCGGCGCCGATCTGCATGGGCGCGAGCTCGCCGCGGATCGCGTCGTACGCCTTGCCCATGTCCCCCCGGCAGACCGTGCCGAACAGGTCGCGCAAGATCTGCATGTCCATGGTGGGCCCCGCACAGATCGTCGTGCCGGGCAGCTTCATCTTTGTGAAGCCGTCGATGTACTGCTGGTTGCCCTTGGACGCGGGGAAGTTCTCCGGCGAGGTGGCCGGACACGTCACGAGCCACCCGTGCCTGGGGTGCCGAACCAGCACGTCCAGAAAGAACGCCGCGGCGCCCTCGAGGATCGGGGTGATGTCCGCAAGGAACTCCTCGTCCCCGCCGAAGAGAAAGTGTTCCCACAGGTGCATGCACAGCCAGGCCCCGCCGGTGAGGAACGTCCCCCACGTCGGCCCGTCCATCGGGGCGGCGGCCCGCCAGAGGTCGGTGTTCTGGTGGAAGACCCACCCGGGGGCCCCGTAATGGCGCTCGGCGACGCGGCGGCCGGTCTCCGACAGGTCCCGGATCAGCTCGAACAGCGGCTCGGCGCACTCGGCGAGGTTGGTCACCTCCGCCGGCCAGTAGTTCATCTCCAGGTTGATGTTCGTGGTGAACTTGCTCTCCCACGCGGGGTTCATATCCTCGTTCCAGATGCCCTGTAGGTTCGCCGGCTGGCACCCGGGGCGGCTGGAGGCGATCAGCAGGTATCGCCCGAACTGGAAGAGCAGGGCGGCGAGCTGCGGGTCGTTGGCCCCGTCGTAGCCGCGGACGCGCTCGTCGGTCGGCAGGGCCGATCGCTCCGTCGCGGGCAGCTCAAGCGCAACCCGGCCGAAGAGGCCCTGGTGGTCGTCGACGTGATCGGCGCGGATCTGCTCCCACGGCTTGCCCCCCACGGCGGCGAGCGTCTCGGCCACGCGCGCGGCGGGGTCGGCGGTCAGGTTGTCGTAGTTCTTGTAGTTCGTCGCGGCGGCGAGGAGGATCGTCACGGCGTCGGCCGCCTCGACGCGGAGGCCGCCCTCGCCGAGCGCCACGCTCCCGCCTTCCGCTAGGACCCGCACGCGGGCCTCGTAGCGCACGCGCCCCTCGATGTCGAACCGCGACGCCGTCTTGCCGCGGAGCACGAGCTCGGCCTCGCCCGCGGCCTCGACGGTGTGCTCCTCGTCGCCGGGCGTTCGCGGGTGGACCACGCCCTCCAGCCGAACCCCGAGCGACAAGGCCCCGGGCTTGTCCGCCGTCAGTCGCACGGCGAGCACCTGGTCCGGGTGGCTGGCGAGGACCTCGTGTTGGTAGCGTGCCCCGCCGACGCGGTACGTCGTCGCCGCGACGCCCGTCGCGAGGTCCAGCTCCCGGCGGTAGTCGATCACGTCGCCGCGGTCGCCGAAGTCCAGGTAGAGCTCGCCGGTGGGCTGGTACTTCATCTGCTCGGGCGGCAGGCCCATCATCGTCTTGCCGAAGAGGTCCTGCGCCTCGTAGCAGCGGCCCTCGAAGACGAGCTGCCGAATCTCGGGCAGGGCCTCGGGCCCGCCGTCCCGCGAGGGGTCGTACGGCCCGCCGGTCCAGACGGTCTCCTCGTTGAACTGGACGCGCTCGGTCTCCGTGCGCCCGAAGACCATCGCCCCCAGCCGGCCGTTGCCCACGGGCACGGCCTGCCGCCACCGGGTCGCGGGGCGGGGGTACCACAGCCGGGTTGCCGGATCGCCTTCGTTGCTCACCATACGCCTCCAGACAGTTACAGGGCGGCGGAAGAACCAGAAGACAAACATCAAACGACAAACAAATCACAAGCACCAGAAGCCAAGGAGCCAAACCACGCATCCCTGGCGTCCGGGGCGCTTGTTTGGTCCTTGGAGGTTTGGGGTCTGGTGCTTGTTTGTTGTTTGGGAGTTGCCGTTTGGAGCTTCCGCCACCCGCAGGCGGTCATACTTTCACGCGGAACGTCTCGCCCTTCTTGAGGTCCGCGCAGAACGCGGCCACGAGCTTGGCGACGTTCTCGAGGTCGCCGAGGTCGACCATCTCGACCGTGCTGTGCATGTAGCGGTCGGGGATGCCGATCACGGCAGACGGCACGCCGCCGCGGCTGGTCCAGTAGGCCAGGGCGTCGGTGCCGCCGCTGGTGCTGAAGGCCTCGAGCTGGAGCGGCACGCGGACCTTCTTGGCGACCTTGCGGAGCCGCTCGATCAGCACGGGGTGGTTCTCCCGCCCGATGCTGATCGTCGGCCCGCCGGCGAGCTTGATCTCACCGTGCTGCTTGGGGTCGATCCCCGGCGTGTCCGTCGCGTGGGTGACCTCGAGGGCGAGGGCGACGTCGGGCTCCTGGCTGTGGGCGGACATCTTCGCGCCTTGGAGGCCCGTCTCCTCCTGGATGCAACTGCACGCGAGGATCGCGCAGCGGGGCTTCTTGGCCTTCGCCAGCCGCAGCGCCTCGGCCGCCGCCCAGATGCCGACGCGGTCGTCGCAGGCGCGGGCGACGGCGATCTTGTCGTTGAAGATCTCGAAGGTCTCGACAAACGAGACCCAGTCGCCGACGGCAACGCGTTTCTTGGCGTCGTCGCCGTCGGTCGCGCCGATGTCGATCCAGCACTCGTGAACCTTCGGGCTCTTGGGCTCCTTGCCCCGCTCCTGCAAGTGCACCGCCGTCGCGCCGATCACGCCGCGGACGACGCCCGTGGCCGTGTGGATCTCGACGCGCTTGCCGCGCAGTTGGGCCGCGTCCACCCCGCCGATCCGCTGGAAGTAGATGAACCCCTTGTCGTCGACGTGCTTGACCATCAGCCCCAGCTCGTCGCAGTGGCCGTCGAGCAGGACCCTCGGCGAGCCGGTGGGGTTCACGACGGCGACGGCGTTGCCGTAGGTGTCCGTGTGGACCTCGTCGGCGAACTTCCGGACGTAATCACACCAGAGACGCTGGATCTTCGGCTCGAACCCGCTGGGCGAGGCCGTGTTCAGCAGCGACTCCAGGAACGCTAGCGACGCTTTTCGCATGGGTGCTCCTTGTTGACTGAACGGTTCTGCGAGCCGACAGCTTAGCGGATTCGCCCAACGGGTCTCCACTGGATATCTGGGGGGGAAAGGGGAATAATGCATGGGCTTGGGCGGAAGGGATGACGTTCAACAGGTACGGCAGGCACCGCACGAGGAAGTGAGAAACGACCGGATGCGACAGCGAGGACGAGCGCCCTTCGACGGGGCTCGAGGCAGGCGAGTACGATGGCGCCATGGCGGCGCCGTCCTTCTTCTTGCGCTGCTAGCCGCCGGGTGCGGCAACTCGCCGTATCCGGAGGAGGACGAGGGCAAGAACTACCTCTACGCGACGTTCTACTCCGAGCCGTCGCACATGGACCCGGGGCAGACGTACTCGGCGTTCGACTACAGCGTGATCTGCAACGTCGTCGAGCCGCCGTTCGGCTACCACTACCTCCAGCGCCCCTACGAGTTGATCCCCCTGACGGCCGAGGCCGTCCCCAAGGCCGAGCGGCGCAGGATCGAGTTCGACGGCAACAGCTACGACGCGGTGGTCTACCGGGTCCGCATCCGGCCGGGCATCGTCTACCAGGACCACCCGTGCTTTGTCGAGGCCAACCGCCGGCTGACTGAGGGCGACCTCCGCGACGTGCGCGACGTGTGGGACATCCAGCCCGTCGCCACGCGCGAGACCACGGCCGCGGACCACGTCCACGCGATCCGCCGGCTGGCCGACGAGCGCACCAAGTGCCCGCTCTACCCCACGTTCGCGAAGAACCTGCTGGGCCTCGGCGAGTACCACGACATGCTGTCGGCGAAGCTCAAGGCCGCCCGGGCGGCCCGGCGGGAGGCGGCCGGCATGTTCTACAACCAGGAGCAGGACGAGAAGTACAACCCCGTCCGCATCGACTACGCCGAGGGCGCCGGCGAGTTCCCCTTCGCCAAGGTCCTCGACCCGTACACCTTCGAGGTCGTCCTCCAGCACCCCTACCCGCAGATCCTCAACTGGATGGCGCTGCCGTTCTTCGCGCCGGTCCCGCCGGAGGCCATCGAGTTCTACAGCCAGCGCCTCCTGCTGGAGCGGAGCATGTCGTTCGACAAGACGCTGGTGGGCACGGGGCCCTACCTGCTGCGGGAGCTGGACCCGACCAACCAGATCGTCCTGGAGCGGAACCCCAACTTCCGCGAGGAGTTCTACCCGGACCTGCCCAAGCCCGATCCCGCCGACGCCGAGGCCGTCGCCCACTACGAGAAGATGAAGGCCGAGGGGCTGCTGGAGGACGTGGGCAACCGCCTGCCGCAGATCGACCGGATCATCTACCGGATGGAGAAGGAGTCCATCCCGCGGTGGAACAAGTTTCTCCAGGGCTACTACGACAGCTCGGGCATCCAGGCCGACCTGTTCGACCAGGCGGTCCGCCTGAGCTCCCAGGGCGATTCGGAGTTGACCGACAGTCTGCGCGACCAGGGCATTCGCCTGATCTCCGCGCCGGGCTCGGGGTTCTACTTCTACAACTTCAACATGGAGGACCCCGTTATTGGCGGGCTGACCGAGAAGGGGCGCAAGATCCGCCAGGCGATCAGCATCGCCTTCAGCACCGAGGACAAGATCGCGATCTTCGACAACGGCCGGGGCGTAGTCTCCCACAGCCCCATCCCGCCGGGCATCTTCGGCTACGAGCTGTCGGCCGAGGGGATCAACTCGGTGGTCTACCGGTGGGACGCCGAGCGCGGCGTGGCCGTCCGCCGGTCGATCGACGAAGCCAGGAAGCTCCTCGCCGAGGCGGGCTACCCGAACGGGTACGGGCCCGACGGGCAGTTGACGGTCCGCTTCGTCACGTCCTGGGCGGCCGCCGAGGGGCGCGCCCGGGTGCGGTTCGTCGTCCGCCAGTTCGCCAAGCTCAACATCCGCGTGAAGATCGAGACGGAGGACGGCAACCGGTTCCACGACAAGGTCCGGTCGGGCAGCTTCCAGTTCGTTTCCTGGGGGTGGAACGCGGACTACCCCGACCCGGAGAACTTCCTGTTCCTCTTCTACGCCCCCAACCCCGACGGCGACCAGCCGGAGGACCGCAACATCGCCCGGTACTACAGCCCCGAGTTCAACCGCCTGTTCAACGAGATGAAGGCGATGGAGAACGGGCCCGAGCGGCTGAAGGTGATCCGCGAGGCGCTGCGCGTTCTGCGAAACGACGCGCCGGGGATCTTCGTCTCCCACCCGGTGACCTACGACCTCTACCACGACTGGTACCGCAGCGTCTGGCCGAACGTGATGGCCCTCAACGCCAAGATGTACCACCGCATCGACGCCGAGCAACGGGTCCGGTACCGGCGAGAGCACAACACGCCTCGCCTTCTGCCCGTGGCCGTGTTCTTCGGCGCCCTTTTCCTGACCGCCATTCCCGCGGCCTGGGTGGCGGTGCGGCGGCTGAGAGAGGCCTGAGCCCATGATCGCCTACATCATCCGCCGCCTTCTCTACGCCGTCCCCATCATCCTGGGGATCGTGCTGATCACGTTCACGTTGTTCTTCGTGGCCAACAAGCCCATCCACATGGCCCGGCGGACGCTGGGCGCGAAGGCCACGCCCGAGGCCCTCCAGGAGTGGATCCGCGCGCGGGGCTACGACCTGCCGCTGTTCTACAACAGTGCGGCCGAGGGATCCGAACGGCTCACCCGCACGCTCTTCTACCAGAAGTGCGCCCGCGTGCTGGCCTTCGACCTTGGCCGGTCCGACGCCAGCGACCGCGACATCGCCACGGAGATCCGCCGGCGAATGGGCCCCAGCCTGACCTTCGCCGTGCCGACGTTTCTCCTCGGCCTGGCGACGTACATTTCGGCGTCGCTGATCATCGCGTTCTGCCGGGGCACGTACCTGGACCGCTGGGCGACGATCCTCTGCGTGCTGATGATGTCCGTCTCGAGCCTGTTCTACATCATCGGGGGGCAGTACGTCTTCGCGATCTGGCTGCGGCTGTTCCCGATCTCCGGCTTCGACTGGAGCGGGAACATGGGCAAGTTCCTGTTCCTGCCCGTGCTGATCGGCGTGGTGGGCGGCGTCGGCGGATCCGTGCGATTCTACCGGACGGTGATGCTGGAGGAGGTCAACAAGGACTACGTCCGCACGGCGCGGGCCAAGGGCATCGGCGAGGGCGCGGTGATGTTCCGCCACGTCCTCAAGAACGCGATGATCCCCATCCTCACCAGCGCGGTCATGCGGATCCCGTTCCTGTTCATGGGCAGCCTGATCACCGAGTCGTTCTTTGCCATCCCGGGCCTCGGCAGCATGACGGTGACGGCCATCCACGCGCAGGACTTCGCCGTCATCCGCTCGATGACCTACATCGGCGCGATCCTGTACATCGTCGGCCTGCTGATGACCGACATCAGCTACACGCTCGTCGACCCGCGGATCACGCTGGGCGCGGGCGGCAGGCAGAGCCTCTACGGCCGCGTGCCGTGGGCGGACGTGGGCAAGGCCCTGGCGGGTTTCGTGCTGCTGGGGGCGGCCGCGGTGGGCGTGTTCTTCGGCGTCCGCGCGCTGCCGGAGACGCTCTACGGCATTCCGGTGCTCTCCAACGCCGCGCTGCTGGCGACGGGTGCGGGCGCGGCGGCGTTTCTGCTCAGTGCCCGCCGCAAGGAGATGTGGGTCCGCGCGTGGCGGCAGGTGCGGAGGAAGCCGCTGGCGATGGTCTCGCTGGGGTTCATCGGCATCTACGTGGTCGTCGGCTCGCTGGACAGCATCTCCTGGAGCGACGTCCAGCCGCCCCCGCCCAACACGCCGAACCCCCGGACCGTCTACGCCGAGCCGAAGACCCTCCTCGATCGGCTCTGCGCCCCGATCGCCGAGAAGAGGGAGAAGACCTATTCCGCACCCTTCGCCACGCGCCTGCTGACCAAGCAGACCGTGGACGAGGCGGTCGCCGGCCGACTCGTCCGCCGGCGGACCCACCCGCCGCTGGAGCACCCGGGCTGGCACGTGCTGGGGACGGACAAGACCGGCGAGGACGTGCTGTACGCGACGCTCAAGGGCGCGCGGACGGGACTGACGATCGGCGGGCTGACCACGCTGATCGCCGTGCCGTTCGCCGTCTTCTTCGGCGTGGTGGCGGGTTTCTTCGGCGGGTGGATCGACGACGTCGTCCAATACGTCTACAGCACGCTGTCGTGCATTCCGTGGATCCTCCTGGTCGCGTGCTTCATGCTGATCTTCGGGCAGGGCATCGTGCAGCTCTGCGTGGTGATGGGCATCACCGGATGGGTCGGCCTGTGCCGGCTTCTCCGCGGCGAGACGCTCAAGCTCCGCGAGAAAGAGTACGTTCAGGCCGCCCTCGCGCTCGGCGTGTCCCGCTTCCGCATCATCACCCGCCACGTCGTCCCCAACGTGATGCACCTCGTGCTGATCAGCATCGTGCTGCGGTTCAGCGGGCTGGTCCTCGCCGAGGCCGTGCTGAGCTACATCGGCGTCGGCGTCGGGCCGGAGACGTATAGCTGGGGCTCGATGATCAACCAGGCCCGCAGCGAGCTGGGCCGCGACCCCGCCGTCTGGTGGACGCTGGCGGGGGCGTTCGTGGCGATGCTCGCGTTGGTCCTGCCGACCAACCTCTTCGGCGACGCCCTGCGCGACGCTCTCGACCCGTCGCTCCGCATCCGCGGGGGAGGGGAGCAGGCATGAGTCTCCTGGCCGTGGAGAACCTCCGAACGTACTTCCGCACCACCGGCGAGCCGAGACGGGTGATCGACGGCGTGACGTTTTCCCTGGCCGCCGGCGAGACGCTCGGGCTGGTGGGCGAGAGCGGGTGCGGCAAGTCGCTGACGGCGCTGTCGATCCTCCGGCTGCTGCCGCCGACGGGTTACATTGCCGGCGGGACCATCCGCTTCAAGGGGCGCGACGTCACCGCCCTGCGGGGCGATGAGCGGCGCAGCCTGCGCGGGCGGAACATCTCGATGATCTTCCAGGAGCCCATGACCAGCCTCAACCCCGTGCTGAGCGTCCGCACGCAGCTCGCCGAGGCCGTCCGCCGCGCCGCACCCGAGGCGGGCAGGAAACTCCCGCGCGCCGAGGTCACCGAGCGGGCGATCGAGGCCCTCCGTCTTGTCGAGATGCCCGACCCCGAACGCCGCCTCCGCGAGTACCCCCACCAACTCTCCGGCGGGATGCGCCAGCGCGTGATGATCGCCATGGCCCTGGCCTCCCGGCCGGACCTGCTGATCGCCGATGAGCCCACCACCGCGCTGGACGTGACGGTCCAGGCGAAGATCCTCGACCTGCTCCGCGACCTCCAGCAGCGGCTGGGCATGGCCGTGCTGTTCATCACGCACGACCTGGCCGTTATCGCGGAGATGGCCGACCGCGTCGCCGTGATGTACGCAGGGAAGATCGTCGAGGCCGCCGAGACGCAGGTGCTCTTCGACGCCCCGGCCCATCCCTACACCCAGCGCCTCCTGCGCTGCCGCCCCGACCGCACCCGGCGCGGGCGATCGCTGGAGACCATCCGTGGGATCGTGCCCAACCCGGAGGACTACGCGCCCGGCTGCCGGTTCTGCGACCGCTGCCCCCACGCCTTCGAGCCCTGCGAGCCGACCGAACCGGCCCTGCGGGAGATCGCCCCCGGCCACGCGGCGGCGTGTCACCTGTACGACCGGGCCCAGCCGCCCAGCGTTTCCGTGGCGGGCACGGAAGCGCCCGCGCTCGCGCCCGCCGAGGCCGACGGCGCGCCGCTGCTGGAGGTACGCGGCCTGAAGAAGCACTTCCCCATTCGCAAGGGGGTCCTCCAGCGCGTGGTGGGGCACGTCAAGGCCGTCGACGGCGTGGACCTGGCGATCCACCGAGGCCGGATCCTCGCGCTGGTGGGAGAGAGCGGGTGCGGCAAGACGACGCTGGGCAAGACCGTCATCCGCCTGCTGCCGCCGACGGGGGGCACGATTCGTTTCGACGGCGCGGACGTGATGGGCCTCGGCGGGGCGACCCTCCGCGCGTTCCGCCGCGACGCGCAGATTGTCTTCCAGGACCCGTACTCCTCGCTGAACCCGCGGATGATGGTCCGCGAGATCCTCGCCGAGGGCCTGAAGGTCCACGGCCTGGCGCCGACGGCGCTGGAGCGCGAGGTCGCCACGGCGCAGTTGCTGGCCGACGTCGGCCTCGAGGCCCAGGCCGCGTCGTCCTACCCCCACGAGTTTTCCGGCGGCCAGCGCCAGCGGATCGGCGTGGCCCGCGCGCTGGCGGTGGACCCGACGTTCATCGTGCTCGACGAGCCCACCAGCGCCCTGGACGTCTCCGTGCAGGCCCAGGTGCTCAACCTGCTCCGCAAGCTCCAGCGGCGCCGGGGGCGGCGGCTGACCTACCTGTTCATCACGCACGACCTCGGCGTGGTGGAGTACTTCGCCGACGAGGTCGCCGTGATGTACCTCGGGCGGATCGTCGAGCGCGGCTCGGCGGAGGCGCTGTTCGACAACCCGCTGCACCCCTACACACAGGCGCTGCTGTCCGCCGTGCCGGAGATCGACCCCGAGACGAAGCGGAAGCGGATCCTCCTGGAGGGCACGGTCCCCTCGCCGAGCGATCCCCCCGCCGGTTGCCACTTCCACCCCCGCTGCCCGCACGCGATGGACGTCTGCCGCACGGCCTACCCGCCCCTTACCGAGCTCGGGCCCGCCCGCACCGTCTGCTGCCACCTGCACGGGGGGTGATCCGTTCGCCCGGCCGTGCGCGGACCCGAATCCGTCAATCCCCCCAGTGGATGACCGCGCCGATCACGTCGGGGGCCTCGCCGCGGTTGATCCGGTCGAACATCGCCGGGGCGTCGGCCGGCTCGATGCGGTGGGTGAGGGTCCGCTCCCACTGCAACGCGCCGGAGGCCATGTTCTTCAGCACCGCCCGGCGGCAGGGGGCCAGGCCGTCGTCGCAGGGGAAGAACATCCGCAGCCGCCGGCCGTGCGGCGGGAGAAAGTGCAGCGAGACCGACGCCGCGCCGTAGTTGCCCTGCCAGACGAACGACCCGTCCGTTCGACAGAGGGCGACGGCGGGATCGATGCACTCCGGCAGGCCGGTGCACTCGAAAACCACGTCCGCGCCGTTGGGGGCGAGCGTGCGGACCTCGGCCGCAACGTCCTGCTCGCCGGCGAGGATCGCGTGGTCGGCGCCCATCTCCGCGGCGAGCGCCAGTCGTTTGGCGTCCAGGTCGACCGCGACCACCACGCAGCCGCGATGGGCACACGCCGCCACGACGCCCAGGCCGATCAGCCCCACGCCGTAGACCACGACCGTCTGGCCCATGCGCGGATTGGCCATGTCCACGCCGTACAGGCCCACCGCGGGCATGACGAACATCGCGCCGGTGTCCATGCCCACGCCTTCCGGCAGCTTGGCCACGCCGTGCGACCCGCCCACCTGCCGCACCACGTGGGAGCAGTGCGCGCCGGACACGCACGAGACGGCCCGGCCGTCCGGAAACGCCATGCTGTCGCAGCCGCGGAAGTAGACCGCGTCGCCGGCCGCCAGGTCCGGGACCTCCGCGCCGACGGCCTCGACCCGCCCCGTGCCCATGTACCCCGTGCACAGCGGGTAGGGACCCCAGGAGATCTTGTTGCGGATGAGCGCGAACTCCGTGCCGATGCTCACGCCGGAGTAGGCCGTGCGGATGACCGCCTGATCGCCGGCCGGCTCGGGTACGACGACCTCCTCCAACGCAAACTGCTGCCGCTCGTCGCAGATTAATGCCTTTGCCTTCACGGTGCTTTCCTTTCTGTGGGCCGGCGGTACAGGCGCTCGGCGGCGTCGTGGAGCCACTCCCGGGCGACGGCGAGGGCCTCCTCCCGCCCGAGCCAGCCGCGGGCGACCTGCCCGTGCAGGAACTCCGCCAACAGCCGCTTGACCAGGAGGGTCTTGCAGTACAGCCACTCGATGCAGCGAGCGTCGCTGGCCAGCAGCGTGCAGCGACAGGCGGGCAGGGCCTCCAGGCGGTACTGCATCGCCTGGCGGTACGTGCTGGGACGGAAGTTGAACCACCACAATCCGCCCGGGGCGACGTTCGGGTAGATCCGCGCCGCCTGAACGATGTCCAGGTTGCTGCCCGCCGCGGCGTTGACGAGCTCGAACGTGCAGCCGGCGTATCGGTCAAACAGGTCGTGCAGCCGCGAGACCCGGGCCGGATCGTCCAACGCATGGTGGCCGTGGGCCTTCGTCCGCGGACGATAGCCGCCCGTCGGACCGACCATGCCGAGGAACACCTGCACGTGGAAGCCCCTCTCGTCCATCGCCCCGAACAGCACGTGACGGAGGTACTCCAGCACGTCCCGCGGGCGATTGCCTTCCTCACGGATCTCCGGCGCGGCCGTGCCGGCGGGCAGGGCGGCGCGCACCACGCGCCGGCCCGCCCCGGCCGCCTCGGCGACGGCCTGCTGAATGCTCCCGGCCAGCCGTTCGACCCCGGCTCGCTCCTCCCGGGCCGCGAGTGCCTGCTCGACGTCTTCGACCGTCGGCACGGGGACCGAGCCCATCCGGTACAGCAGGTCCTCGATCTCGGCCAGGCCGTTGTCGCTCATCCGTCCCACCGTGATCGTCCGGACGTGGAGGCGCTCGCAGACGCGATGCGCCCAGCCGCGGCGCCGCCCGGTCTCGGCGATTCGCTCGTTGGCGGCCCGGACGTCGGCGGGGCCGGTGATCTCAACGTCCCAGAGGTCCCGCAGCGTTCGCCGGACGGCCTGGTTCCACGCGGTGTTCCGCCCGCGCTCGAAGGCCCGCACAAAGGCCTCGGCGCGGTCGCGTTCCGGCAGGGCCATCGCCTCGGCCGGCGGGGGATACCCCACGCCCTGCAGCTCGCGGCAGAACCAGAAGTAGTGCACGACGTCCCACAGGCTCTGGGCGCAGAGCGTCCGCGAGCCCTCCAGGTGGTTGTGCGTGTCCCACACGGGCAGGGCGAGCACCTCGGCCAGCAGGTCGTCATGTGCCGTCATGGGCCGGCTCTCAGCATGCGGTCGTACGCGGAACGAAGCTCCGGGAACCGTCGCCGCCGTTCCCGGGCCTTCTCTCGGCGCCCGTCAGGGCAAGCCCGGCGCCGAATCTCCCGTCCGGCACCGCCGGCGCCCCAGACGCTTGCGCTTCTCTACCAATACCTCCGCAAACGCCGGATCGGCCAAGAGGTTCCTCCGCTCGACCGGGTCTTCCGCCGGGTCGACCGGCCTCGGGTGGTGGCCGTGAGTCTGGACCATCGGGTCCTCGCGCCAGTCGGCGCGCGGCGTGCGGGCGACCCTCATCTCGTCCTGTAGACCTTGCCATGGTACGGGCGAAGCAGGATCTCGGGCCGGTTCGGTACGGAGCGGACCCGGCCGGTGGCAGGGTCCCATTCCTCCAGGTTTCCCGGAACGCGGAAGATGACGCGCGTACGGGCCTCCTTTGCGGAGTCGTTGACAAGGAACAGCCTCTCTTCGCCTCTGACTCTCCGATGCGCCAGGCGCAAGGGCAAAGTCTCATCCTCCAGCCGGACGGGCCGTTCCAGCCACGTCGCCAGCCGCTTCTCCAGGGCTTTGCCGGTCCACTCCTTCATGAAGACAACGTTTGGACGGGTCCTGATGAGCTTGGCGAATGCATCGCGGACAGCGGCATCGGGGAAGCGGGCATCGGAGTTCAGCGGCGTCTCCCGGAGGGCCAGGATCTTCCCGCCCTGCTTTGCGTACTCCAGCAGACGCGCCCAGGCCTCGGCCGGGAGCGTGCTCACGGACGGCAGGACGATGACCCGGAACTGGAAGGCACGGTGGATCAACCGTCCCCCTTCCGCCTTGCCGTCCATCAAGGCCTTCGCGTCGAGATGGGTGTACTCCCACCGGTGCTCGAACAGGAAGCGGGAGACGCCCTGGAATGTCTGATCGATCTGGTTCGCGGCCGGCGTTGCTCCCCGTACGGCGTTCCATCCGCTGACCTTGTGGTACCGCGGGGTGAACTTCGTCCAGAGCGACTCGATGGGGTAGACCACGCCGATGTCCGACGCCGTATCCCCCCCCTGGAGCATCCAGTTGACGCGCCCCACATACGTGTTGATCTGCCGCTTCTCCTCCCGGTTGGACCGGTTCAGCCGGAGATAGCAGTTGAAGTCCGTCACGCCACCCAGCAGGAGCAGGTTCAGGTGACCCCGGACGGCCTCCGTGGGCGGGTCGCGGCGGTCGGTCGGGGTGCGGTCGGCGACGGGACAGGGCTCGCTCATGACCGTCCGGTGCCCCGCCAGCTCGGCCGCGCTGGCGGCCAGCTTGGGCGAATGGACGGGCATGTTCCGCGGGTAGCAGCTCAGGATGTCGATGCCGGGAGCATGCATGGCCCGAAAGCACTGCATGATGTTCCCGTACAGGGGCACGTGCGCGATCATCGTCTCCTCGAGCAGGAGGTGCCCGCCGGACCGGAACCGGTGCGCCTCGCACCACGTCTTGATCTTGCCGAAGTAGTTCCTTGCGATCAGGTCCCCCACCGTATGGAAGTACTGGTAGCGCACCTTCTGCCCGACGGGACCGTCGTCGAAATACAGCTCGACGAGCTTCTCTTCCGGCCTGTATCCGTGGCGTTTCTGCATCTCTCGCGAGAGGACCTCCTTCCACGGGACGACCGCGTGCTTGTGCTTGCAGGAGTGGAACGGCACGGCCATCAGGGACGGCTCGTCGGTGAAGGTGGACGTGAAGTACTTGCCCAGATTCTGACCCATGCCCCGAGCGTACTTCTCGTGGGTGATGCGGAGGAACGCCTCGGTCACCTCCGGCACCATCAGGGAGGGGTAGCGCGCGCCGACCTTCCCGCCGCCCTTGGCCGCCGCCTGAAAGCCCTCGTAGAGCGGGTGCTTGGTTGCGGCGAACAGCACCCACGTCCCGGCCGGTGCCGTCCATTTCAGGCGAGCCCCGTCATAGAGCGCCGTCAGGTCGGTCGGCTTGGAGCAGTCGGGCTTTCCCTCTCTGACGGGGAAGGCGACGATCCGCACCGGCTTGCCCGGAGGCATCTCGAACGTCACGGGACCGGCGGTGACGGTGGCGTGCTTGAAGAACAGGCCCATACACTCCCAGGAGGGGTCCTCCTTGATGACGAGGTCCCCGGCGTTCCCGGACGGATAGCCCCGCTCGTCGTACAGCCACAAATCCATGCCTTCGGCCTTGGCGGCCTCGCAGAACCTCTTGGTGGCCTTCATTCCCTTGTCCGTCAGGTACTCGCGAAAGGGCGTGTTCAGCGCGAAGCCGCCCCAGCCGTCATCGAGCGTAACCCGGATGAGGGCGTCCTGGCCGGCCGGGTCCAGGGGGAAGTCGTGCAGATTCCTGTTCATCCGGTACGCAGGAGGCGGGTTGAGCCACCCCTTTCGCAGGGCGGCTTCGTCCGGCGGCGCCCCGTGGCGCGGCGGGCAGACCGGGCCGTCCGTCGTCTGCATGCGGTCCCGGGCGGTCTTGTGGGTCCGCAGGTCCGTCGGCTCGCCCCAGGATCGGGCAGGCAGGCAAAGCAGGAGAAGGCTCGCGGCCCAGAATGGTCGGCTCATGTCTTGGTCTCCATGCTGCAAGAGCCCGCCGAAGTCAGGATCGCAGCGCCGAGGCGGGTCCCACCCTCGTCGACTGACGCCCGTTGCGTCTGTCCGTCAGTGGATGTCTTGAGCGGCCTGGACGCACTCGATCACCGTGTAGCCGCCGACGACGTTGTAGACCTCGCTTCGGCCGGAATGGAGGAGGATCTGCTGGGCGACGTAGCTGCGGTAGCCCGCGGCGCAGTGGACGGCAAGGGGGCCGTCAGCGGGGACCTCGTCCAGGCGGTCTCGGAGCTCGTCGAGGGGGATGTGGACGGCCTGCTCCAGGTGGCCGGCATCCCACTCCTTCTGCATGCGGACGTCCAGGACGCGGATCGACTCGCCGGCGGCGAGCTTTGCCAGCACCTCCGCCGGGGTGATGGTCGGCATAATCCCGCGGCAGGCGTTGGCGGCGGCGAAGCCGGTGAGGACTTGCAGGTCCTTCGCGGACCCGAACGGCGGGGCGTAGCAGAGGTCCAGGCCTTCGAGGTCCTCGATTGTCATTCCCGCCTGGATGGCAGTGGCGAGCACGTCGATCCGCTTGTCGACGCCGTCGGACCCGACCGCCTGGGCGCCCAGCAGCCGGCCGGCCTCCGGCTCGTAGAGGACCTTCAGCAGCAGCGGCTCCGCGCCGGGATAGTAGCCCGCGTGGCTCCGGCCGGGCATGTACATCACGGCATGCGGGACGCCCTCGCGCCGGGCCTGGGCCTCGGTGAGGCCCGTGACGGCCGCGACGGCCGAGCCTACGCGCGCGATGGCCGTCCCCAGCACGCCGGGCATGCGGACCCGGCGCGGATCTTCGTCGCTCGCGCCGGCCAGGTCCAGCGCGGCGTTGGCCCCGGCGACGCGCCCGGCCTTGTTGGCGGGCCCGGCGAGGGGGATGTTGACGGCCCGGCCCAGCACGCGGTGGTGGGTCTCGCTGTTGTCCCCGGCCGCGTAGATTGCCGGCCGGCTCGTGCGCTGCAGCGCGTCGGCGCAGATCGCGCCCGTTGGCCCCAGCGCAATGCCCGCCGACTGGGCCAGTTGCACGTTGGGGCGGACGCCGACGGCGAGGATGGCCAGGTCGAAGGGGATCTCCCGGCCGGACTGGGTGACGGCAACGGAGCGCCCGTCGGCGCCCTCGATCCGCGCGACCCCGTCGCCGAGGACGACCTCGCAGCCGATCTCGGTGAGGGCGGACTTCAGGGGCAGGGCCATCTCGGCATCGAGGGCGGTCATCAGTTGGGGCATCCTCTCGACGAGCGTGACGTGGAGGTCGCGCCGGCGGAGCTGTTCGGCGGCTTCGAGGCCGATGTACCCGCCGCCGATGACCAGGGCGCGCGGGCGGTGCCCGACACTCGGCGCCGCGGCGCTGCGGTCGCCCGCGCCCGGGTAGACCTCGTCCAGGCGCGCGCAGATCGCGTCGACGTCCGGCACGGTGCGGAGGGTGAAGATGTTCGGGCGGTCGATGCCCTCGATCGGCGGGACGATCCCCTTCGTGCCCGTCGCCAGGACCAGGCGATCGTAGGCCAGCTCCCGCGTGTCGCCGTCGGGGCGGATCAGCGTGACGGTCTGCGCCTCGGGGTCCACCGCCGTAACGACCGTCTCCAGGCGCACGTCGATGCGGAACCGCTTGCGGAACAGATCGGCCGTGACGACGAACAGGTCGTCCCGTTCGGGAATCTCCCCGCCGATGTAGTACGGCAGCCCACAGTTGGCGAAGCTGACGTACGGCCCGGCCTCCACGAGCACGATCTCGATGTCCTCGTTCACGCGGCGCGCCTTGGCGGCCGCCGAGGCGCCCGCGGCCACGCCGCCGACAACGACCAGTCGTTTCGCCATCTCGGGGTTCTCCCTTCCTGCTGCGAAGCCGTCGGCCGCCCGTCCTGCGGCCTTGGGTCCTGGGTGCTAGCCACCGCCGTCCTTGGGCAAGTGGCGCCACATGCATTGGATGAGGGTCTCGGCAATGGGGTGCGAGACCTCGTAGTAGACGTACCGTCCGCGGCGCCGGCGGCTAACGACACCGCGCGCCTCCATCAGCTTCAGGTGCTGACTGACGGCGTTGTGCGCCAGCGAGAGCGCCTCGGCCAGGGCGCAGACCGGCCGCTTCTTCCGCATCAACAACATCAGCAGCCGCAAACGGACCGGGTGGCCGATCACCCGCAACACCGCCGCCGTCTGCGCTACCGCCTCATCGTCAATCTGTTTTCCTGTCGCGGGCATCCGTGTTCCCTATACAAAGTCAATATATCAAGACCTCTTGACTGTTTCAACCCCGGCGACCCCCAAATCCCCCCCCCGGGACGGGTTTCCGTCAGCCGGGCGGGGTGGCTGGCCTTCCCCCGCGCCGCCCCGTCGCGAGCAGGAGAACGGCGAGCACCAGGCCGGCCAGGCCCACGGGCAGGAACCGGAGGTCCCCCTCGCCTCGGGCGGCGGGTAGCCGGGCCGCCCAGTCCACCGCCCAGCCCAGCGTCGGGGCCAGCACCGCCGCGAAGAGGCTGCGGACCTGCGACTCGATGCTCAGCGCGGTGGCCATCTGGGCCTTGTCCGCCTGCTCGGCAAAGCGGGCGACGAGGATCGGCCGCCAGAGGTTCTGGATGATCGCCAGCACCACGAACGCCGCGATCGCCAAGGGCGAGAGTCCCGCGACCACGGCCGCAGTCAACGCGGCGAAGACGCCCAGGTCCACCCACCACAGGCGCCTCGCCGCGGCGGCCTCGCCGCCCGCCCACACGCGGAACGCCTCGGCGCGGCGGGAGGCAAGGCTGCTGCCCAAGTGCAGCACGCAGTAGATCACGGCCACGAAGACGGCGGTTTGCTGTCGGTCCGCCAGGCCCGCCAGCAGGGGCAGGGCCAGGGCGGCGGCGTGGGCGTGGCCCTTGAGGACCGGCTGGAGATAGTCCTGGACGGCTTTGAACGCCCCGCCGAAGGCCGCGCCCTCGACCAGCAGCCGCCGCAGCGGCCGCGAGGACCAGCTCCGCCGCAGCGCCGCCCACAGCACGCGCAACACCTCCGCCACGCCCCGACCGCCGCCCTTCGGGCCGTCGAGGGCCGGCGGATACGTCAGGAAGTTCACGATGTTCGCCGCGCAGGGCAGGATGCTGAACAGGAAGATCACCGAGTACCGCCGGGTCACGAAAACCACCGCCCCCGCGACCACCACGTTCACCGCCGAGCCGATCTTGCTCCACGACCGCGTGTAACCGTACACGCGGGTCTTCTCGCCGGCGCGGCCCTCCGCGGCGAGCCAATCGAAGATGATCGCCTTGTGCGTGCCCGTGCGGAACGCCTCCCCGACGCTGAAAAGGAACATCGCCGCGAACAGCGCCCACAGCGGGCGACTCAGGCCGAACACGGCGAACGACCCCATGTACGCCACAAACGAGCAGATCATCGCCCGCCGCCGCCCCACGACGTCGGCCACCGCCCCCGTGGGCACTTCCATGAGGTTGATGCAGATCTCGCGGAAGCCCACCAGCAGGCCGATCTGTCCGAAGCTCAGGCCCTTCTCGAGAAACGCCAGGATCAGGAACGGCTCGAAGTACCGCTGATTCTTCAGGAAGCCGTACAGGCTGAAGCGGAAGAGCATCTGCCGATTCCTGTTCGCGGCTGTTCCGGGGGTGCGCCGGGCTCACTTACCGGGCCGCCGGGCCCGCCTACCCGTGCCGCCTCCGCCCGGCGCCCGCAGACAGTAGCGGCGAGCACAACATCCCGTCAAGGCCGACCCAAGGCACACGCTCCACGCAGGCGTCCGTATCCCACGGGCTGGACGGCCGCGGGGAGTTGTTGATCCGGCGTCGTGGAGGCTGGTACCGTCTCTTGTCTGCCGGCCTGAAGAACCCGCCGCAACCGCAACGCGAGCTGCATCATGAAAGTCACCAGCGCTGTCGTGCTGTGCATACTGGAGGCAAACGTGGCGATTGCACAGACTGCCAGACCCGGGCCGTCGGACCGCCCTGGCGCGGTCGTCCACATCGACGCGGCCGCCCCGTCCAGACCCTACAGCCCCATGCTCTTTGGCGGGTTTATCGAGCACTTCCACCGTCAGATCTACGGCGGGCTGTTCGAGCCGGGCTCGCCGCTGTCCGACGAGCGCGGCTTCCGCAAGGATGTCGTCGCCGCCATGAAGGAGCTGAAGCTCTCGGTTCTGCGCTGGCCCGGCGGGTGCTTCGCCAGCGGATACCACTGGAAGGACGGCGTCGGGCGGACGCGCAAGACCGTGCCCGACCCCGTCTGGGGCGTGGTGGACCGGAATACCTTTGGGACCGACGAGTTCGTCGACTGGTGTCGCCTCGTCGGCTGCGAACCGTACATCTGCACCAACGCGGGCAACGGTACGCCCGAAGAGATGAAGCAGTGGGTCGCGTACTGCAACGCGGCCGGCGGCGAATACGCCGCGCTGCGCAAGGCCGGTGGACACCCCAAGCCCCTGAACGTCCGCTTCTGGAGCATCGGCAACGAGAACTGGGGCGGCCACGAGATCGGCAGGAAGACGCCCAAGACCTGGGGGCCGATGGTGGCCCGGTCAGCCGAGATGATGCGCGCGGTCGACCCGGAGATCAAGCTGGCGGCCGCGGCCACGCCGAGGCGGGACTGGACGCTGCCGCTGCTGGCGGCGGCGGGCAAGCACCTGGACTACGTGGCGGTGCACCGGTACTGGCTGGGCTACTGGCGGCGGAACTTCATGCCCGACTACCTCACGTGCATCATGCACTCGACCGGGCCGGAGGAGACGATCGCCGAAGTGGTCAAGATCCTCGAGCAGGCCGGCTGCCGCGGGCGCGTCAAGATCGCCTTCGACGAGTGGAACCTGCGCGGGTGGCACCACCCGGGCTTCCCGCGCAAGAAGCCCGTGGACCCCGCCGACCGGGCCGCGGCGGAGTTCGTCGAGAAGCGTGAAATCAACGCGATCGCCAAGCAATACACCATGGCCGACGCGCTGTTCTCCGCGTCGTTCCTCAACGCCTGCCTGCGCCACTGCGACGACGTGGGCATGGCCAACATCGCCCCCATCGTCAACACCCGCGGCCCGCTGTACGTCCATCCCAAGGGCATCGTCAGGCGCACGACGTTCCACGTGCTGGCGATGTACGCCAACCTGCTGGAAGAGCGGGTCGCTACGATCGACGTTCAGACCGGCCTTCTCAGACACGGCCGGCGGTCGATTCCGGTCGCCGACGCCGTCGCCACGGTCGACGAAACGGGCAAACGCTGGTCCCTTGCCCTTATCAACCGCCACCCCGCCAAGTCGGCGAGCTGCACGGTTGCCTTTGGCCAAACGGTGCTGAACGGCGAGCTCGACGCCACGGTTCTGGCCGGCGACTCGCCCGAGGCGTTCAACGACGTGGAACACCCCCGCCGCGTCGCACCGGAGAAAAGGAAGATCACCGTAACCGACGGCGCCGTCACCTTGCCGCCCCATTCGTTGACGGTCCTCACGATCGGCGGCCTGCCGACGGGGTCTTGAGTCTTGCGCCCGCGTCGGGCCGCAGGGCTCGGCTTTGTTCCCGAAGGAGCCCCCGCATGATGCCGTCCAAGCCGAATATCGTGTTCATCCTGGCCGACGACCTCGGCTACGGCGACGTGGGCTGTTACGGCGCGTCGCGGGGGAGCTCCACGACCTTGCCGCCGTTGGGCCCGATCGTGTCGTGGCCGGCTATTTCTTCTGCCACCGGTCGTTTGCTTCCAGGACGGATCGCGGACCCTTGCCGTCCAGCCAGGACTTGGCGGCGGCGTCCTCCCGAAGGTAGGCTTCCCAGAAGGCAGTGGACAGGGCGCGGATGGCGCGGTGGTGGTTGGGGTTCCGCTTCTCCTTGTCGCCGGGCAGGCCGCGGTCCGAGAAGGCGCTGTGCTCGGCCCGGTCCAGGACCAGCTCGTACTTGCCGCCCGGGGGCAGGGCGGAAAAGACGGCCAGGCGGCTCTTGAGGTCGGCGTTGCCGACGAAGGCCACGTCCTTCGTGCCCGTCATCAGCAGCCAGGGGATCCGCACGCCGCCGAAGGCCTGCTTGGCGCTGCCGCGTTGCGGACTGCTCGGGCTGAACGCCACGGCGGCCTTGATCCGGCGATCGGTAAACGTCGCCCTGCCCAGCATCGTACGCTGGCCGCTGACCGCCTGGGTCGTCACCGCCCCGAACGAGTGCCCCGACATGCCCACCCGCTTCAGGTTCATCCGGCCATGGAGGGCGTGCCCGGTCTCGGTGTTCCATCGCTCGAGCTGATCCAGAACGGCCGGGATGTCCTTGACCCGCAGCAGGTAGTTTTGCAGGCTCGCCGCCTTCCGCATCGCGTCCATTCGCTGAGCGAGGGGTACGTCTTTCCACACCGACGTATCGCTGCCCGGGTGCTGCACGAACACGGCCAGGTACCCGCGCCCCGCCCAGTGCCGCCCCAGATACGCGCAACCCTCACGCGAGCCGCCAAGCCCGTGGCTGAACAGCACCACCGGCGCGGCGGCCTTCCCCGCCGGCAGATACGCGCGAAGCGGAATCTCCCGCGTCCTGGCCTTGTCCTCGACCGTCAAGTCCAGCGTCTTCGACTCCCCGCCGCCGACCGCCAGCGGGTCATAGGCCTGTGTGTCGGCGGATCCCCATCCGGCCGAGACGAGCACGCACGTAGCCACGATGTGAGAGATCCTACGTACCGCCATGGCAAGGCTCCTTATGCGCCGGGCTGAACCGGCGAGCACGCTACGACCGGCGGACAACCCTACACGATACTGGGTTCGCGGGGGACTTGCACGACGACACGTATCAGTCCTTCGGCCCGGGCTGCTTCACCAGCCATTGGCCGGTCAGGCGGAGGGTGTCGCCTTTGCAGCCGAGATTCTGGCGGCGGATGGGGATGAGATCCAGAATGTCGTAGCCGCAGGTGCGGAGGACCTTCTCCAGGCTCACGGTGCAGGCCGGCGCGCCGCCCCCTCCGCCTCCGGCGACGCAGAGGCCCACGGCCGGCTTGTCGGCCATGCCCAGGTGATCCTCGGCGTGTCGGCAGCAGCGGCGGAGGCGGTCGAGGAAGGCCCGAAGGCTCTCGCTGAGGTCGCTGAAGTAGACCGGGGTGGCGAACACGGCGACGTCCGCGGCCCGCAGCAGGTCCACCAGGCCGGCGAAGTCATCCTCGATGATGCACCGTCCGGCCTGGCGGCAGAGGCCCCAGCCGTTCGCGTCGCACTGTCGGCAACGTTCAATGCGCAGTTGCGGCAGGAACGCGACCCGCCCCTCCCCGCCGGCGTCGCGAACGCCCGCCAACAGCGCCTCGACGGCCCGCGCCGTCTGCCCTTCCGGGTTCCGACTGCCCGAGACGACCATGGCTTTCATTGTTATCTCCTTTATAAAAAGGCTTTACCGCAGAGACTGCGGCGGAGCTGGACAAGCAAACGCCGACACGCCCCCCCCGGGAATCGACGGTCCGGACCACGAGGACTGCGTCTTTCAACACCCTCCGGTCACTGTCTCTTTCCGTTCCCCGCAGTTCGTCAGTTCTTCGTGCGTTGCTTGGCGCGCTTCTCGCGCAGGGCGGCGATGACTTTCTGGTTGGCGCGCGGGAAGGCATAGTGGTCCAATTCCTGCAAGCGGACCCACTTGAAGTCCGTGCAGCCGAGGGGCTTGCACCGGCCGGACCGGTAGCGGCACTCGAAGGCGTGCAGCGTGATCCGGAAGTGCGTGTAGGCGTGGCGGACGGAGAGCAGCAGCTCGCCGGGGGCGATCTCGATGCCCAGTTCCTCGCGGACCTCTCGGACGGCGGCGTCCGGCAGCGATTCGCCTTCCAGCGGCTTGCCGCCGGGGAATTCCCACAGGCCGCCGAGAAGGCCCTCGGGCTTGCGGCGGTCGATGAGCACGCGGCCCCGTTTCCAGACGATGGCGGCGGCGATGTCGTAGTGCGGCGTTGGCTTGCGGGGCGCCTTGCGGGGGAGCGTGTGCTGATCTCCGTGGGCGAAGGCAAGGCAGTGTTCGCGAAGCGGGCAGGCAAGGCAGCGGGGCGCCTTTGGCACGCAGACGGTCGCGCCGAGATCCATGAGGGCCTGGTTCATCAATCCGGCCTCGCCGGGGGGGATCAGCGTGCGGGCCAGCGCGGCGAGGCGTTTGCGCGTTCGGGCGGCCTTGGGGGCCTGGCGAATGCGGTACAGCCGGCAGAGCACGCGGATGACGTTGCCGTCGACGGCGGCCTCGTCGAGGTCGAAGGCGATGCTGGCGATAGCCGCGGCCGTGTACTCGCCGATGCCGGGCAGCGTCCGGAGCTGCTTGACCGTTCGCGGCAGTTCACCGCCAAGATCGCCTGCCACGCGCCGAGCGGCCTGGTGCAGGTTCCGCGCTCTTGCATAATAACCCATTCCCTCCCATGCCTTTAGCACTGCGGACAGCGGGGCCTCGGCAAGGTCCTCGACCGTGGGGAACGCCGCGAGAAAACGATCGTAGTAGCCGGCCACGGTGGCAACGCGGGTCTGCTGGAGCATGATCTCCGAGACCCAGATGGCGTAGGGGTCCGTTCGCCGGCGCCAGGGCAGGTCGCGTCGGCTGGCCTCCCACCACGCCGCAAGTGCTGCCTGCACGGCCGGGGGTGACGGGGTATGGTTCGGTTGTGCTGGGGGCATGCAGTGCCTCGGTTTCGGGAGCGATCGGTTCTGCGTTCCGTCTGGCCCGCCGGCCATTATGTCGGCCTTCCGGGCAGATCGCCAGTGGGCAATGGGGCGAGGGAGATTGCCCTCCGATCGCCTCGGCGCGGGCACTCCACTGGTCTGCGGGATTCCGCAAATCCAGGGCTCTTGACAGAAAACCTACGAGATTTCGCTTTCACTTTGCCGATGGAAGGTTTACGTTCGTGCGCGACCGGACGGCTTCCGGTCCGCACTCGCTTTCTGTTCTCAGGCGAAGCCGTGGAGACATTGCGCTGCTCCACGCTGCATTGCGACAACTCAAGGCCCGGCTGCGTGACGATTGCACTAGGGAGAGACGCGAGAATGAAAGCCGATCCTATGCGAAAGCGGCGGCTATCTGGTGCGGGGGCTTGCCACAGGCGGAGCCCCGCGGCAGGCGTGTTGGTGGCGGCGGCCCTGGCGGCAGCGCTGCTGAGTGCCCCGGCTCTGGGCGCCGCGGCGACGGAGAGCCCTGCCGGTAGCGGAGAGGCGATCAAGGTCTACAGGCCCCTTCCCGGGACGGCCCCGCCCCGGCTGACGGCCCCCGCGAAACCCGTGCCTGTGATCGACACGAAGGCCGTCGCGCCGGCGCCCAAGGCGGCGGCCCAGCCCGCGCCCACGCCGAAGGCCGAACCGGCGCCGAAGCCCGTCTCCCTCGCGGCGAGTCCGAAGCCGGCGGCCGACACGCCCACGCCCAAGGCCGCGGACGCCACGCCGGGCAAAAAGGCCGAGGAACCCAAGCCCGGCGAGGCAGCGCAGCCGAAGAAGGCAGCGCCGAAGCCGAAGGCAGCGGGCAAAGAGAAGCCCACGTCGAAAGCCGCCGAGAAGGACTCGCCCAAGGACAAGCCCAAGACTGCGGCGGACGCCCCGGCCGGGGCGGCGGGGAAGAAGCCGGCACCGCCCAGCGACGGCTTGGCATACCCGATCAGCAAGTTCGTGCTGTCCTATGGCCGGGAGCATCCGGATCATCCGCCCATCGAGCAATTCCTGTCCATCCCTATCGAGTTGGGCAAGACGGCCAAGGGCTACGTCGCGCCTCGCGCGGGGCTGGCCACGGAGACGATCCAGCTTCGCGACTTCATGGGCGGGAAACCGGAGACGTTCTTCGCGACGGCCATTCGCCGAATCAACGAGCAGGTCGTCGCGGCGTTCAACGAAGCGGGCCTGGTGGGCATCTTCGTCGCGCCGGACCAGAAAGATGTAAACGCCAAAACAGGCAAGGATCTGCGCGAGGCGGGGAATACGACGCTGCGCCTGGTGGTCTGGTCGGCGGTGGTCTCTCGCGTCCGCACGCTCGCCGCGGGCGAGCGCATCGCGGAATCCGAGCGAATCGATAACCCCGCCCACAGCCGGATCCTTGAGAACTCGCCTCTCCGCCCCAAGGACCTGCTTCGCAAAGACAAGTTGGACGACTACGTCTTCTTCCTGAGCCGGCATCCCGGCCGGCGTGCGGACGCGGCGGTGACGTCGGGCGAGAAGTCCGGCGAGGTGGCCCTGGACTACCTGGTCTCCGAGAACAAGCCCTGGCTGGCCTACGCCCAGACGTCCAACACGGGCACGGAGGCCACGGACAAGTGGCGCTACCGATTCGGCGTGATCCATAACCAGTTGACGGGCAACGACGACATCCTGAGCCTGGAGTACGTCGCGAGCTGCCTGGAGCGCGAGCCGGAGGCGCAGTCGGCCATCGGCTCGTACGAGGCCCCGTTCCTGGACATCGACAAGCTCCGCTGGCGGGTCTACGGCTCGTGGGCGGACTACGAGGCGGACGTCAAGACCGGCGGGCTGTTCGGCCAGAACTACACGGGCTACGAATGGCGCATCGGCGGGGAGATGTCCTGGAACTTCTACCAGCACCGCCAGACGTTCCTGGACGCCATCGCGGGGGTGGCGTGGTGGCGGATCCACACGGACAACGAGACGCTGAACATCGTCGGCGACGCCGACTGCTTCCTCAACTACGTCGGGTTGAAGATGGAGCGGATCACCGACGTCGCGACCTCTCTGGGGACCGTGATGGTCGAGTGGAACTGCCCGGGCGTCGCCGGCAGCGACGAGGACGATCTCGCCCTGCTGGGGCGCGACCCGGTCGACGGCGACTGGGTCCTGCTGAAGTGGGACCTGCTCCAGTCGTTCTTCCTCGAGCCCCTGCTGGACCGCGAGGCGTGGATGGACACGTCCTCCGGCGAGGAGGCCTGGAAGAGCTCCACCCTCGCCCACGAGATGGCCTTCCACTTCCGCGGGCAGTACGCCATGAGCGGCTATCGCCTGATCCCCCAGAACGAGCGGGTCGTCGGCGGCTTGTACACGGTGCGGGGCTATCCCGAGTCCGCGACGGCGGGGGACACGGCCCTGATCGGTACGGCGGAGTACCGCCTGCACGTCCCGAGGCTGTTCAAGCCGGAGGGCGACCCCGGCAAGACACCGCTGCCGATTGTCGGCACGCCGTTCCGCTGGGCGCCGCAGACGATCTTCGGGCGCCCGGACTGGGACCTGATCGTCCGCGCCTTCTTCGACATCGGCCGGGCGAGCAATGTCGACCGGCTCCAGTTCGAGGAGGACTTCACGCTCATCGGCACGGGTGTGGGCGTCGAGGTGCAGTTTACGTCGAACCTGAACGTGCGGGTCGACTGGGGTGTCGCCTTGCGCGACATGGATTCCACGAGCCAGACCGTCGAGGCCGGCGACAATCGCGTGCGGCTGGTCGCGACGGTGCTGTATTGATCCGCGGCTCGTGAGGGTGTCCGGCCGCAGGGAACCAGACAAGGACGAGAGCTCACGAATATCGTGCGGCGATTGATGGGAGCAGAGGTCATGAGGACGAGGCATTCGCTTGGCTTCCGGTCCGTTGGGAATGCAGCCCTTCGCGCGCTGCTTGCGGGCGCGCTGGTGGCGGTGTTGTTCGGCTCCGGGGCGGTGGCGGGCCCGCAGGGCGAGACCGTCATCCAGGGCAACGTGCAGTTCGATCGCGCCGGGAACGTGACGACCATTCACGCCGGCAATCGGTCGATCATCAACTACACGAGCTTCAACATCCAGCAGCACGAGACGGTGCGCTTCATCCAGCCCAGCGCCACCAGCACCGTGCTGAACCGGATCGTCACGCCCGAGCCGACGTACATCAACGGCGCGCTCCAGGCCAACGGCATCGTCTATATCGTCAACCGGGCGGGCGTGCTGTTCGGGCCCGGCTCGATCGTCGACGTCGGCCAACTCTACGCCGCGGCCAGCAGCATCTCCAACCAGGACTTCCTGGCCGGGATCAACCGGTTCACGGACGCCGGCGGGACCGTCGCCAACCACGGGCGGATCGTCGCCGACGCGGTGCACCTGATCGGCCGGCACGTCGAGAACCACGGCTCGATCGTCGCGCCCGACGGCATGGTGACCATGGTCGCCGGCACGGACGTGCTGCTCACCGAGGAGATCGGCGGGCACGTGATGGTGCGGATCGAGGGCTCGGCCGACGCCTCGTCCCCCCCGGCCGACGAGAAACCCGGTGTGGAGAACACCGGCTCGATCCAGGCGGAGGGAGGAACGGTCCAACTGGGCGCGGGCGACATGTTCTCGATCGCCGCGCGGAACGCCGGCACGATCCGGGCCAAGGACGTCACCGTCTCCGGCCAGGCCGGGCGAACGGAAGTGACCGGCTCGATCGACGCGACCGGTCCCACGGGCGGGAAGGTCAAGGTCCTCGGCCAGAAGGTCGTCGTCCAAGGCGCGACGATCGACGCGTCGGGCGCGAACGGCGGGGGCGAGGTCCTCGTCGGCGGCGACTACCAGGGCGCCAACCCCGACGTGTCGAATGCCGAACAGACGTACGTCAGTGCCGACAGCACCCTTCGCGCCGACGCCACCGAGTCCGGGGAGGGCGGGACGGTGATCCTCTGGGCCGACGTCGTTGCCCAGTGCTACGGCGAGATCTCCGCGAGCGGGCCGGCCGGCGGCGGCTTCGTGGAGACGTCCGGGAAGAAACTGCTGATCGTGACCCGGCCCCCGGACCTCGGCCCCGGCGGGACCTGGCTGCTGGACCCCGAGGATATCGACATTACCGGTGCGGACCTGAACATCACGCAGGCCGGCGCGGGCGACCCCGGGCCGATCACGTTCGACCCGACCGCCGATGACCTGGCGACCACGATCGACGTGGCCAACATCAACACGGCCCTGGGCAACGGCTCGAACGTCACCGTCAACACCGCCAGCGGCGGGACGACGACCACCGGTACGATCACGGTGAGCTCGGCCATCACGAAGGGCGCCGACGGCGGCAGCGGCGACGGGTCGGTCCTGACACTCAACGCCGCCGACGGCATCATCGTCAACGCGGGCATCACGTCTACCACGGGCACGCTCGACGTGTTCCTCAACGCCACGAATGCCGTGGACATCAACGCCGTGGTCACGACCAACGGCGGGGACTTCACCAGCACGGGAACCACGTTCGACAACACCGGTGGCGCAATCACCACCGCCGGCGGCATCGTCGACATCCAGAACACCGGGGCGACGACCATCGGCGCGGCGATTAACTCCGCCGCGGGCGACCAGACCATCGCCGGCGCGGTGACCCTCGCCGCCGACACGACGCTGACGGGTGGGACGATCAACTTCCAGTCTACGGTGGACGGCACGGTCGCGGGCACGGAGAGCCTGACGGTCACGGGCAACGCGGACTTCGACGGCGCGGTGGGCAGTGGCACGGCGTTGGAGTTCCTTGATGTCTCAGGGACGACGAACCTGGGCGCAGGCGTGACGACGACGAACGTGGGCGCGGGTACGGGCAACCAGACATACCAGGGCGCGGCGACGCTGAGCGCGGACGTGACGCTGGCCTCGACGGGCGGCGTGGTGAACTTCCAGTCGACGATAGACGGTACGGTCGCGGGCACGGAGAGCCTGACAATCACGGGCAACGCGGACTTCGACGGCGGGGGGGGTAGTGGCACGGCGTTGGAGTTCCTTGATGTCTCGGGCCCGACGAACCTGGGCGCCGGCGTGACGACGACGAACGTGGGCGGAGGAACGGGCAACCAGACGTACCAGGGCGCGGCGACGGTCAGCGCGGACGTGAACCTGACGTCGACGGGCGGGTTGGTGAACTTCCAGGCGGCGGTGGACGGCGCGGCGGCGGGCAAT
>Ga0272441_10002088_pt1 | contig 41350 bp, 36 predicted proteins | sample SSMProp6N_FD_193582 | JGI IMG/M metagenome (GOLD analysis project Ga0272441, IMG submission 193582) | Marine sediment archaeal communities from Little Sippewissett salt marsh, Falmouth, MA, United States - SSM-Prop-6N | ecosystem: Environmental > Aquatic > Marine > Wetlands > Sediment ...
GAGATATTGTCTACAGAAATTCCCCAGAGACTGGGTTTCCGTAGTGGAGCTGTCTGTTTTCCCATACTGGTCAGTATGGGATACGCAAGAAAACAGGTTCCCATCAATAGTCCTGCACTTGTATATAGTGCAATTCGGGTCTGGGTAAGCTGGAATACAGATATCACTGAACCTATGGTGAAGCATAAAAGCGTAATCAGGTGAACTGCCGAGGGATGGTCCACTCCTTTTTTGATCAGGCCCCTGTAAAGCCGCCGCGCTCCTTTGGTCTGCGAAGAAAGGGCCAGTGAAGCAACGTGCAGAGAGGTTTCAAACATGGGGATCGCAAAAAGTCCCAGGGGAAGAACGAGCAAAGTGCTGAAAGTGATCCCTTTACTGACTCCAAGTAGAGATGTGCCTGCAAGGATAACACCCCAGAAGGAGGAAAGAGGAAGACCCAATTGGCGGTACATGTGGCCATGACGACTCCAGAAGACTCCGAGGAGCATGAGAGAACTGAAAGACATCAGGAAAGCTTCAGTAAGATTCTGCGTCGAGAAAAGGGTTACTGCCAGAGAGAGCGAAAAGGTCACCGCCAGTAAATGACCGGACATTCCCGGTATATGATCCAGTTCTTCTATAAGGACAGGGAATGTTCCTATCCATAATGCAGTCAGGATCATGGAAATCAAAGAAGACAGGTAAAGATACTCACCATTTGGCATTCCCAGGAAACTGATCCTTGGTCCCCAAAAGAAAAAGGCCATGCCAATAATCAGAAAGCCCAGACGAAGGTAGGGAGATCTATGTTTCTGACGCATGATACCCAGGCACAATGCAGCTATCGACGCACCGACTACGAACCTCGAAAGGGGTCCACCCATCCAGAGAATGATAATGAGGAAACTGGCGACAAGTACAAGATCTCTTACAAAATCATACTGTGTTCTCGAGAGGTTCTTCTTGATGAGCTTCTGAAAAAGGAAAAGGCCAATTGCAAAACTGATGAGACTGATGAACATCAATGGTGTGAAGTGAACGGTGGAATTCACGCAACAGACCTCCCTTCAATGATCCTGTGAAATATCGTATTCATTGTCCATTGTAACAATTTTACAGGTAATTATCCATCTGGATATTGATGGTGACTGATCTTTCTTGTCAGTGAAAGGTCTCTGTCAGAGGGTAGCCATTAAAAGCTCCCCTCTGACAGACTCTTGTTATAATCCAGGATCTATCATTCCTTATTCAGGAATTATTACGGTCATACCTCCCATGTAAGGAACAAGAACTTCAGGTATTTTAACAGAACCATCCTGCTGTTGATAGTTTTCAAGAATGGCTATCATGGTTCTGCCTACTGCCACCCCGGAACCGTTCAGAGTGTGGATAAAACGAGGTTTGCCACCATTTGATGGTCTGAATCGCGTATTCATTCTTCGGGCCTGAAAATCTTCACAATTGCTGCATGAACTGATCTCCCTGTATTTATTCTGGCTGGGAAGCCAGACCTCCAGATCATAAGTCTTTGCAGCTCCAAAACCCATATCACCAGTGCTCAGACAGACCACTCTATAGGGTATGCCAAGTTTCTGGAGAACAGTTTCTGCATTCATGGTCAACTTTTCAAGTTCTTCATAACTTGTCTCTGGAGAACAGAGTTTTACCATTTCCACCTTGTCGAACTGGTGTTGCCGGAGCATCCCTCTCACATCGCGTCCATGGCTTCCTGCTTCTCTTCGAAAACAGGGGGTATAGGCCGTGTAATAGATGGGTAGGTCTGATTCACTGAGGATTTCCCCTGCATGGAGATTGGTGAGGGGGACTTCTGCTGTTGGTATCATCCAGAGATCGTCATTGTGGCATTTATAAAGATCATCTGCAAACTTCGGGAGCTGGCCGGTTCCCTGCATGGTCTGGCTGTTAACAAGGAAGGGGGGTTCGATCTCCGTATATCCATGGTTGGAGGTATGAATATCCAGCATGAAACTGATAAGAGCCCTGGAAAGTTTCGAACCAGTACCCTTCAGAACAGTGAAACGACTTTCAGAAAGCTTAACTCCTCTCTCGAAGTCCAGAATACCAAGAGATTCCCCGATCTCCCAGTGTGGTCTGGGCTGGAAGTCAGGATCGGGAATGGACCCCCAACTGCGGATCTCCTCGTTGGCATCTTCGTCTTTCCCTACCGGGACTGAATTATGGGGTTTGTTAGGTATGGACAGAAGCAGGTCATCAAGTTGTGCATCTATAAGGCTTATCTCTGTATCAATTTCCTTGATTCTTGAGCCTATCTCCCGCATGCGGAGCTTCAGATCTTCAGTGTCTTTCCCTTCAGCAGTCAGACTGGCCACTCTTCTTGAGCCTTCATTTCTTTCTGATTTAAGGCTTTCAGTTTCGGACAGGAAAGCACGTCTCTGTTCGTCAAGTGAAACAAGCTCCTCGATAGGAAAGTCATGGTTTCTGTTATTGAGAAAGGATCTTACCTCGTCAAGATTGTTCCTGATCCATTTGATGTCAAGCATTTAGACTATTCCTCCCCCTTTGCACGAATGAGCTTGAGAAGATTTGCCATCTCTATCACAGCCAGGGCTGCCTCTGCTCCCTTATTACCGGATTTACTACCTGCTCTCTGTAATGCCTGTTCAAGATTGTCACAGGTAAGTACTCCGAAACCTACTGGTGTTCTCTGCTCGAGCTCAACATGAGCCAGACCCTTGGTCATTTCTGAGGAAACATATTGAAAATGAGGAGTATCTCCCCTGATCACCGCCCCAAGAGCAATGATACCGTCGTAATTCCCTGAAAGAGAGCATTCTTTTGCGATAAGAGGCAATTCCCAGGCACCCGGTACCCAGATGATATCCATGTTATTTGCTGAAACACCATGTCTCAAAAGAGTATCCTTGGCGCCCTCAAGGAGACGGGAAGATATAAGCTCATTGAACCTGGAAACCAGTAAACAGAATCGAAGATCAGCACCAAGAAGTTTGCCCTGAAGGGTCTTCATTGTGAAAAACTCCTTTCAAAATTAAGAATATCGGGATATCTGTATTTAGTGAAGAATGTCTTTCAAGTGTAGGAAATGGCCCAGCTTATCCCTTTTAGTGTCAAGGTAGTTCCTGTTGAACTCATTTGGATCGATCTCTATTGGCACCCTTTCCACTATTTCAAGTCCATAACCCTCTAAACCGACGATCTTTCGGGGGTTATTGGTGATCAGGCGGATACTGTTGATCCCGAGATCCGTTAGTATTTGTGCTCCAATTCCATAATCACGGAGATCTGCCTCAAAACCCAGTGCTACATTTGCTTCAACTGTATCAAGCCCCTGTTCCTGAAGCATGTAGGCTTTGAGTTTCTCTTTAAGCCCTATGCCTCTTCCTTCCTGTCGCATATACAGCACTACTCCACAGCCTTCCTCTTCCACCATCTGCATGGCACGGTGAAGTTGAGGCCCACAGTCACACCTCAGGGAACCAAATACATCTCCGGTAAGACATTCAGAATGGACCCTGACGAGGACATTAGATTGCCCATTGACGTCCCCTTTGATAAGGGCGATATGGAGGCGATCCTGTTCTTCTTCCAGAAGGCTTCTGTAAGCTGTAGCAGTGAATGTTCCGAACCTGGTGGGCATCTGAACACTGGCTTCACGGATCACAAGCCTTTCTCTTGTAGATCTGTACCTTATCAGATCTTCAATGCTAATGATCTTAAGTGAATGATGTTTGGCAAATCTGAAGAGGTCAGGCATCCTGGCCATGGATCCATCGTCATTCATTATTTCGCAGATCACACCAGCCGGGTTAAGCCCTGCAAGAGAGATCAGGTCAACAGCTGCTTCGGTATGTCCGGCCCTTTTGAGAACCCCTCCTTTCCGAGCTATCAGAGGGAATATATGTCCGGGTCTTGCAAGATCCAAAGGCCTTGAGCAAGGGGATGCCAGTGTCCTTGCTGTAATAGCCCGTTCTTCTGCTGAAATTCCGGTGGTAGTCTTTTCCCTTGCATCTACTGAAACAGTAAAAGCAGTGCCATGTTTTTCCGTATTGTCAAGGACCATGGGTTCCAGTTCCAGCCTTCTGGCCTGATCTTCTGTAATAGGCACGCATATAAGACCGCGGGCGTGTTTGCACATGAAATTGATATCTTCAGAATTTACCAATTCTGCTGGGATCACAAGATCTCCTTCATTTTCCCTGCACTGGTCATCTACCACAATTACCATTCGTCCGCTTCTTAGTTCCTCAATTGCTTCATCTATGGAATTAAGACTTTCTCCAAAAAGGTCACATTTCATATCAATAACCCCCAAAGCTTTATTTCCACCCTAATTCATTCAGGGCTTCCCAGGTTATCCGTGAGTTTTGAGTGCCCTGCCCGGAAGATGATCTCTGATCAGCTGAGATGAAGGATAACGCTTTTACTACATATTTGGCAAGAACATCCGTTTCAATGTTTACGTTATCCCCCGGGGAAAGGGATCCCAGAGTAGTGTTCTTCAAAGTGACAGGAATGATACCAACTGTAAAAGAAATATCGCCCACATCAATAAGAGTCAGGCTGATCCCATCCAGTGCGACTGACCCTTTTGGTGATAAAAAACCCATGAGTTCCCTGTCCGCTCTGAAGGAAAGGATACGATGGTCTGCACCCCTTTCAATTGAAATTAGAGACGCTGTACCGTCAACGTGTCCTGTAACGATGTGCCCATCCAGTCGGGAACCCAGCACCAGGGCTCTTTCGAGATTGACAGCTCTCCCTGGTCTGAGGTCACCCAGTGTGGTTCTGCTGGAAGTCTCAGGCATCATATCTACCTCGAAAATATCATTACTGAACCCAGCAACAGTAAGACAGACTCCTGAAACTGCTATGGATTGCCCATGTCGAAGTTGGCCGGAATATTTATCTGCCCGGATGCTTATGCGGAAAATATCCTGTCGGCGGGTTATGGATTCAATTGTTCCCTTTGTTTCTACAAGTCCGGTGAACATTCAGGTACTCCTTCCAGCCAAAGGTCATTGGATATTCGGTTTATTCTAACATTTCTAATTCTTATTGTATCTTCCATACAACGGAAGGAAAGCCCTTTTGTAAAGTGAAGCCCCCTCCCCATGAATCTGGGGGAGATGAACAGAGATATTTCATCCACCAGATTGGCCGCCAGCAATTCGGATATGACGCTTGGTCCCCCTTCAACCATGACGGAGTTTACTCCACGATCTCCTAAACGGGTCAATACTGCTCCGAAAGGAATATGCCCCTTTCCAGCGGAAGGGATCCTTACAATATCGGTATTACCGGATGAAATCTTTCGTAGATCCTCCAGATCCGCTCGGGAGGGAACAAACAAAAGGGAAGAGACTCCGTGAAAAAGTTCTCCATCTTCTGGTATATCTCTACCCGAACCAAGGATCACTCTCAAAGGGGATGAACCTTCTGAATGCCTTACAGTAAGGGAGGGATTATCAGCTCTGACTGTCCCCATCCCTACAATTATGGCATCATGATGGGATCTTAGCAGGTGTGATCTTTTCCTTGATGGAAGGCTGGTTATCCACTTACTTTCTCCACTTTCAAGAGCCATGGAACCATCAATACTTATAGCGGCTTTGACCGTGACCCACGGCCTGGAAGTCTGGATTCTCCTCATAAATCCCCTGTTCAGCCACTTGCAATCTTCCTCAAGCACCTTTTCCCTGACCTCAACTCCTCCTGATCTGAGGATCTGTATCCCTTTGCCGGAAACCAGTGGATTAGGGTCTGTCATCCCTACGACAACTCTTTTAATACCTTCTGAAACGATCCTTGGAGCACAGGGAGGAGTCTTGCCCTGATGAGAACAGGGTTCCAGGTTCACGTACAGAGTACTTCCCTTAAGACTTTCCAGGGATGATCCTATGGCATTTATCTCGGCGTGAGGCCCCCCGAAAAACTGGTGGTATCCTGTCGAAATGACCTTCCCGTCAGAAACGATAACACAACCTACCAGAGGATTGGGACTGACTTTCCCCATACCCCTTATGGCAAGGCTGAGAGCCCTATGCATAAAATATTCATCCACTGGTGTTCTCATAGTCTCTTGTCCTCTGTTCCTTATCCTGCTGATGGAAGTGATCGAATATTCTGGTAGCCGTTGAAGGACCTATACCAGGGATCTTCACAAGATCGGAAGGATCCAGATTCCTGATGTTCTTTATACTCCCGAATCTTGATAATAACAAGGCGGCTGTATGTTTCCCCACTCCAGGAATATCCTGAAGTGAGGATCTGCTGAACCCTTTCCCTGTACCTTGCCTGTGACTTGAAACAGCCATTCGGTGAGCCTCATCCCGGATCCGCATGAGAAGCTTCAGTACGGGGCTTTCAATCGGTAGAACAAAAGCTTCCCTGCGATGGGGAAGATAGATCTCCTCTTCCCTTTTCGCAAGAGCTATAACAGGCAGTTCATCCAGACCCAGATCTGCCAGTGCATTTTGTGCGAACTGAAGCTGAAGAGGTCCGCCATCAATTAGTATCAACTGGGGCAGGGGTTCTTTTCCTTCAAGGACTTTCCTGTACCTCCGGTGCACTATTTCGTTGATGCTTCTGAAATCATCCACGCCCTGCACTGTCCTGATCTTGTACTTCCTGTAAAGTGACGGATTAGGTAGGCCTTGTTCAAATACCACTGCTACCCCGTAAGTGCCTTTTCCACTATGGTGGGAAATATCAAAACCATCTATTCGCCAGGGAAGGGTTCTCAACCCCAGAAGATCCTGAAGTTCATTCAGTACCTCCCATGAATAGGTATCGAACTCTTCTGAAAGATGTGAGGAGACCCTGCTCCGCTTAACCTTCCATATGGCTTTTATTGCATCCCGATGTTGTGAGGCTTCCTCAAAATCCATCCTGGAGGAGGCCTGGTCCATTCTTTGCCTCAGGCGTTCTACAAGAACTGCAGACTGCCCTTTTAGAAGAAGCAGGACATCGTCCACCCTTTCCCTGTATGTCCTGGGATTACATTTTCCTGAACAGGGTGCAGGGCATTTGCCCAGAGAGTAGTTGATGCATGGACGTTTTCTGAGGGGAGCTTTATCCAGATCTCCCTTGCAGGTTCTGAGAGGGAAATATCGCTGTATAAGCCTTAAAAGTGATCTAAGTTCCCCGGCCTTTGTGAAAGGGCCCAGATATATGGACCCATCTTTCTCCCTGTGTCTTGTTATGACAAGTCTTGGATAGGTTTCATCTGTTATCCGTATATAAGGATACCTTTCACCCATTTTCAGTTCTATATTGAAAAAAGGTTTGTATTTTCTGATCAGACGGGCTTCTACAATAAGTGCTTCGGCTTCTGTTTCAGTCCTAATTACAGAAATATCGGATATACTTTTAACAAGTTTCCGTAATCTTGGAGAAGCAAATCCGCTGTGGCGGAAATATGAGGCTACTCTTTTTTTTAATGATTTTGCCTTACCGATGTATATTACATCCTGGTTTTCGTCATGCATCAGGTATACACCTGGCCTGAGAGGCAATAGCCTGATCTTTTCCTGAAGTTGTTGATCCATTGTTTCACCTGCCCTCTTCTAATGGGGCTTTTTTTAGTATACTGAGTTTTAGGGAATTTCCTTCTTAATTATAAAATATATATTATTATGACATTTTACTGGAGGTGCTCGTTGTGACTATAACATTTTATAACGACCTTACCCGGAAAAAGGAACCTTTCGTTCCGGAAGTAGCTGGCAAGGTCGGGTTTTACAGTTGCGGCCCCACGGTCTACGATTATTTTCATATCGGAAATGCCAGACCCTTCATTGTGTTTGATGTTCTCCGGAGATATCTTGAGGAATGTGGCTACCAAGTGACCTTTGTCCAGAATTTTACCGATATAGACGATAAGATGATAAACAGGGCCAATGAACTTGGCATTACCGTTTCAGAACTGGCTGACACGAAGATCAGGGATTATTTCGAAGATGCTGATGCGCTGGGGATAAAAAGGGCAACTCATTATCCACGGGCGACAGACCATATTGATGACATCATCCACATGATCAGCACTCTGGAAAGAAGTGGCCATGCCTACGATGTGGATGGGGATGTTTATTTCAGCGTGGAGAGTTTCAGCGACTACGGAAAACTTTCCAAGCAGTCCCTGGAAGAATTGCAGTCAGGAGCCCGCGTTGGAGTTGATGAAAGGAAAAAACATCCTCTTGACTTCGCCTTGTGGAAATCGGAAAAACCCGGAGAGCCCTCCTGGGACAGTCCCTGGGGTAAAGGTCGACCTGGATGGCATATTGAATGCAGTGCCATGTCCATGAGATACCTTGGAGAGACCATTGACATTCATTCGGGAGGCACAGACCTCACCTTTCCACATCATGAGAACGAGATCGCCCAGGCAGAAGCTGCTACGGGGAAGACCTTTGTTAAATACTGGCTTCATAATGGTTACCTGCTCATAGACAAGGAAAAGATGTCGAAATCTCTGGGAAATTTCCTTACTGCCAGGGCTGCCAGAGAGAAATTCCCCCCCCTATCGCTGAGGATGTTCATGTTAAGTGCCCATTATCGGTCTCCTATCAGTTTTTCCGAGGAAGGGCTTGTGCAGGCTTCTTCTGCTGTTGAAAGATTGCTTAACTGCTGGTCAGATATACTTCATGCCCTTAACCATCGTGACCTTTCGGGTAAGGCTTCTGATGAGGTGGTCAAGTCCTTCAGTTCACTGGAAACGAGATTTCATGAAGCCATGGATGACGATTTTAACACAGCTGCCGCCATAGGAGTCGTTTTTGAGATCGCACGGTTATTGAACAGCTATATGAAAAGAGAGTCCTTTGTAGATAAGGAGTTTCTTGAAAAGGGTCAGGTCTTTTTTATGAAGGTCGATCGGATCATGGGAATAATGGGTCTTGGAGAGGATGGAACTGTTACAGATAGTTCCCTCGAATGGATCGAGGGTCTTATCAGGGAACGGAACCAGGCCAGAAAAGAAAAAGATTTTTCAAAAGCCGATTCAATAAGGGATGTACTTCAGGAAAAAGGGATTATTCTTGAGGATACTCCAGAAGGTACCAAGTGGAAAAAACAGCTTGGGTAATCCCTGCTTACTTCTTATGGAGATATGAAGAGACGGGCCTAAGTGCCCGTCTCCTTGTTCTTGTTGATATGACGTTTTATCAGATATACCAGGGGTATCCCCAGGCCATAGCAGGCTATGGCCTGCCCTATGCCAATATATAGAGCAACGAGAAGGAAAGGCATGTCCAGTATTCTGGACAGATACCCTCCTACGATGAGCATATTTACAATTACAGGAGGCAATGCAGCAAGAAACAGATTAGGCATTTTTCTTGTCAGGATAGCCGCAATAAGGGTTGCCAGGCTTCCGAAAACAATATCTATAAGCCCAAAACCACCAAGCATATTTGAAAGAAGACAGCCTATGAACAGACCTGGAATAGCCTCGACCCACAGATATGGGAGAAGAGTCAGTGCCTCTGCTATTCGAACCTGGACTGCCCCATATGACAGGGGGGCAAAAACAATTACCAGCACACAATAGATACTTGCGATGAGGGCACCGGTAACGATACTCCCTGTTCTGTAGAATTTTCCGTTAGCTGACTTATACCATGATTTCAAGTAGACATCTCCCCTATTTCCCTGGAAATCGTTTTTCCTTATTCAGATTAACAGTATAAGACAAAATTCTGATATTGAGAAAAAGATTACCTTTCTTGACTTTCCTGACCAGTGCTGACTATAATTGTTTATCAGGTCAGGAATGGTCAGACATAAGTTCAGTTGTTTTGGATTCAGGGAGGACAATATGGATATCAACAGATATACAGAGAGAACACAACAGGCTCTTGCTGAAGCACAGAAGAATGCACTCGGAAAAGGCCACCAGGAGGTTGATTCACTCCACCTCCTTATTGCCCTATTGGAACAGGAAGATGGTCTGGTACCGGCATTGATCGCCAGAACAGGAGCTTCCCCCAAGGCTATTCTCAGAGAACTTGTGCGGGACGTGGATAACAAACCTTCGGTATCGGGGCCAGGTTTTAATCATGAGAGGTTAACTGCTTCACGGAACCTTTTAAAGACACTTATGAAAGCAGAAGAAATTGCCACGGAAATGAAGGATGAATATGTATCTGTCGAACATATTCTTCTTGCCCTTCTAGATAACGAGACTGACAGTCCTTCAGGCAGGATACTTGCCAGAAATGGCATAACCAGGGAAGGGATACTTGATGCGATGTTTTCTGTAAGAGGTTCTCAGAGAATTTCCAGCCAGAATCCTGAAAATACCTATGAAGCCCTTGAAAAATATGGGAGAGATCTCGTTGAAATGGCTCGAAATGACAAGCTTGATCCTGTCATAGGAAGAGACGAAGAGATCCGTAGAGTTATCAGGATCCTTAGCAGAAAAACCAAGAATAACCCTGTCCTGATAGGTGAATCCGGAGTGGGAAAAACTGCTATTGTGGAGGGTCTTGCTCAGAGGATACTTAAGGGAGATGTTCCAGAAGGACTGAAAGAAAAGACCATCTTTGCCCTGGATCTGGGTTCCCTGGTTGCAGGTGCTAAATACCGCGGCGAGTTTGAGGAAAGGCTCAAGGCTGTATTAAAAGAGATCAAGACCAGTGAAGGAAGGATCATTCTATTTATTGATGAACTTCACAACATAGTGGGCGCAGGAAAGGCAGAAGGAGCCATGGATGCAGGGAACATGCTGAAACCCATGCTGGCAAGAGGGGAACTGCATTGTATTGGTGCTACGACTCTCGATGAATATCGTTTACATATTGAAAAGGATGCAGCCCTTGAAAGAAGATTTCAAACAGTAATGGTGGAAGAACCATCAGTGGAAGACAGTATCTCTATTCTGCGTGGATTAAAGGAGAGATTCCAGGTCCATCATGGAGTGAAGATCAAGGATTCGGCCATAGTAAAGGCCGCGACCCTTTCAGATCGATACATCAGTGGTCGATTCCTCCCCGATAAGGCTATTGATCTCGTGGATGAAGCCTGTGCCATGCTCAGGACAGAGATAGATTCCATGCCGGCAGAACTTGACAGCATTATGAGAAAGATTATGCAACTTGAAATAGAAGAAGCAGCTTTGAAGAGGGAAAACGACAGAAACAACCTGAAGAGGCTGGAAGTAATAACAAGGGAACTGGCTGAGATCAGGGAAAAAGCTGCGGTTTTGAAAGCAAGGTACGAATCTGAAAAGGGATCGCTTAAGAAGATCAGGGATTTGAGGGAACGTATACAGTTCCTTGGAAATGAGATCCAGAGAGCAGAACGGGAATATGATCTTGACAGGGCTGCGAGGCTTAAACATGGTGAATTACCCCAGGCTCTTGGCGATCTCAGAAAAGCGGAAGAAGAGATATCCGGGAACAGGGACTCTGAACCTCTTCTAAAGGAAGAGGTTACGGAGGATGAGATCAGTGAGATAGTCAGCAAGTGGACGGGAATACCCCTTTCCCGGCTCTTGGAGACGGAGAGGCAGAAGCTGCTTCATCTGGACGAGATCCTTCACGAAAGAGTGATCGGGCAGGAGGAAGCGGTTGCACTCGTTGCAGACGCTGTTATCAGGGCCAGATCAGGTATAAAGGATCCTCGACGTCCTATCGGTTCTTTTATTTTCCTGGGTCCCACAGGCGTTGGTAAGACAGAACTCGCGAAGACCTTAGCCATGGCTTTATTCGATAGTGAGGAGAATATGGTAAGGATCGATATGTCTGAATATATGGAAAAACATTCAGTTTCCAGGTTGATCGGAGCACCTCCTGGTTATGTGGGTTATGAAGAAGGCGGGCAGCTGACCGAATCTATCAGGAGGAAACCCTATTCTGTGGTTCTCTTTGACGAGATAGAAAAGGCTCATAACGACGTATTCAATATATTGCTTCAGATACTCGAGGACGGTCGGATCACAGATAGTCATGGCAGGACCGTTGATTGCAGAAACACCGTTATAATAATGACCAGTAACATAGGTGCTGCTTATCTTATGGAGGGTATATCCCCTTCCGGCGATATCATGCTGGAAGTAAAAGAAAAGGTCAGCCGGGAATTACGATCCGTTTTCAGACCTGAATTTCTGAATCGTGTAGATGATGTTGTCATGTTCAAACCACTCTCTCTGCATGAGATAAAGGCCATAGCAAGTCTTCAGCTGAAAGACCTTGAGAAGAGGCTTCAGGAAAATGGATTTTCCCTTGATATTTCTGAAGATGTTATAGAAATGATTGCAAGGGAAGGATATGATCCGGTATTCGGAGCGAGACCAATGAAGCGCTTCATCGTCCATCACCTGGAAAACATGATAGCCAGAGAGATAATTTCCGGGAAACTGACTGAAGGGGCAAAGATAAAGGTGGAATTACATGAGGGAGAATTCAGGCTTATGTAAATGGAAATAAAATGGGGACCTTAACTCCGTAACGGGAATAAAAGCACAGCTTTTATTCCCGTTCTTCTCTGTAAAAAGGTTGTCCCAGAGATGAAGGAGCATCAAAAAGGAGCCCTTTGCCTTCCCTTACTGCTATTACAAGAAGAACGGTTATGGTCAGTATGTATGGAAGCATAAGCAGCAAGTTGGTGGGTATGGTTGTCCCCGCTGCCTGAAGTCTTAGCTGAAAAGCTTCAACTCCCCCAAAAAGATATGCTCCAAGAGCAGCACGAACAGGATGCCATATTGCAAAGATCACCAGGGCTACAGCTATCCATCCCCTTCCTGCGGTCATAAGATCACCCCACATCTTTGTATAGGCAACAGACATGTATGCTCCTCCGATCGCAACGATACCTCCTCCGATGAGAGTGTAGATGTACCTGGTACGGGCAACATTTATACCAACTGAATCAGCGGATCGAGGACTATCCCCGACTGCTCTGAGAGATAACCCGAACTTTGTGAAATTCAGGTATAAGAACATGGCAATCACAAGAATATAAGAAATGTAAACGAGAGGATCATGGTTAAAAAAGATTGGCCCCACCAGAGGGATCTTGCTCAGAAAGGGTATCTGCATTTTTCCAAGACCAGTGATGGTTTCTCCGATGTAATGTCTTCCAAGCAGGGAGCTTGCTCCCGTACCCGCCATGGTAAGGGCCAGACCACTGACAACCTGGTTGGCCCCCATGGTAATACAGAGGAATCCATGGATCAGGGTTACGGCCATTCCTGCTATAAATGCTGCCAATATGGCGATCCAGGGATTACCTGTATACATGGAAACGGCGAAACCTGTGAATGCTCCCATTAACATGATGCCTTCCAGACCAAGATTCAGGATCCCGGATTTTTCTGTGAGGATCTCTCCGAGGGTTGCGTACAGTATGGGGGTTCCGCTTCTTACTGCTGCTGAAAGGATAGGTATTATGATCTCCATTTTTCAGGTTCCTTTTCAGTAATTATTTTTATAGTGTATCTTCTGAAGAATTCCCCGCCAAGAACAAAGAAGAGGATAAGTCCCTGTATAACCAAAGTGGTCGACAGGGGTAATCTCATTACGATCTGCAAAGCATCTCCACCAACCAGGAGAGCTCCCATAAGGAAAGATACAAGTAATACTGCTATGGGGTGAAGCCTTGCAAGCCAGGCAACAATGATGGCGGTATAACCGTATCCAGCTGAAAAACCGTGCTGGAGTCTGCCCTGAAGGCCAGCTATTTCGGTCATTCCAGCAATACCTGCGATTGCTCCTGATAAAAACATTACCAGAACAACATTTTTAAGGTAATTCATTCCTGCAAAGTCTGCAGCCTTGGGATTTTCACCTATCACTCTGATCTCGTAACCCCAACGTGTATATTTGAAGATCCAGTAAAACAGTAGGGAAAGGATCACAGCGATCACTATTCCAAGATGCACCCTTGTTCCTGAAAACTGAAATAACCTGGCGGCATCTGGAAATGGGGCGGTCATGGGAAAACCCAGGCTTCCAGGGTCTCTCCATGGTCCATAAACGAAATAATCTACGAGATGAATGGCAACATAGTTCATCATCAGGGTGGTAATGATCTCGTTGACCCTCCAGCGGGCCCTCAGGTAGCCTGCGACTGAAGCCCAGGCGCCACCTGCCATGGCAGCAGCAAGGAACATGAGGACGAACATGATCATGGAGTTATCTACATAGAAATATCTCACAACAGCGGCCGTGGCAAGGGAACCAATGAATATCTGCCCTTCAGCGCCAATGTTCCAGATAAGCATCTTGAAGGATAGCATTACCCCAAGCCCGGCCATGGCAAGAGGAATAGCCTTGACTATGGTTTCACTTATTCCGTAACTGTCTCCCAGTGAGGAAATGAGCATTTCCCTGTAAGCTTCAAAGGGAGAGACACCGAGAAATGCCAGGAAAATGGCTCCAGTAAGCAGGGCTAGGATGAATCCCGCGACAGGAATAAACACCTCAAGCCATGCTGGAGCATCTTTTCTTTTCTGGACAGTAAGCCCTTTTATCGTCATTGCCGGACCTCGTTCCCCTGGATTTCCTCAAGAGCTATCCCTGCCATCATAAGCCCAAGGTTTTCCCTGGATATCCTTTCGGGTTCATCGGTAATGCCCATGAATAGGCCCTTATGAATAACTGCAAGCCTGTCACTCAATGCTATCAGTTCATCCAGGTCTTCTGATACAAGCAGAATAGCTGCACCTTTTTCCCGCTCCTGAAGGATCGTATCTCTGACGAATTTTGTTGCTGCTACATCAAGGCCCCATGTTGGATGTACAGCGATCAGAACAGTGGGTTTCCCGCTCAACTCACGCCCAAGCATTAGTTTCTGTAGATTTCCCCCTGACAGGTTTCTTACTGGTGTATTCAGGGAAGGTGTATCTACATTGAACTTTCTGACGATGGAAAGAGCAAAATCCAGGACAATTCTCCAGTTTATGGTAATACCCCTGGAAACAGGTTCTTGCCAATAATTTTTCAGGATTGCATTTTCCTGGATATTCATGTTTGGTACAAGTCCGGTCCCTTTTCTGTCAGCGGGTATATATCTGACTCCGTGAGCAATGAAGTTTTTGGGGTTGAATCTCTTGAGGGTTTTCCCGTTTATCAGGATATTTCCTTTTTCCGATTTCCTGAGCCCTACCATGGTTTCGCATAACTCATGCTGACCGTTTCCGGCTATTCCGGCGATTCCCAGTATCTCCCCTCTCCGGAGCTGGAGGGAGAGGCCCTTTACGGCCGGAAGTCCCCGGTCATTGTTCACAAAGATATCTTTCAGTTCCATGGCAATCTCACCAGGGTTTGCAGGTCCTTTTAAGATGGTGAAGGACACTCGTTTGCCCACCATCATTTCAGCCAGTGCTTCCCTTGTGGTTTCTCCCGTATTGACAGTACCCACCTTATGTCCCTTTCGCAGTATGGTGATACGATCTGAAAGGGCAAGGACTTCATTGAGTTTATGAGAGATAAACACAATACCGTGTCCCTCGTTCTTCATTTGAAAAACAGTTTTGAAAAGATTCTCACTTTCCTGGGGTGTAAGCACCGCTGTTGGTTCATCCAGAATGAGTAATTCGGCTTTGCGGAACAGGACTTTCAAAATGGATACACGCTGCTGTTCTCCTATTGAGAGTTGCCATATCTTGGCCTCAGGTTCGACCTGCAGGCCATAACGCGATGAAAGGGATGCCATTTCTCCTATGATCTGTTTTTTGGGGAGGAACTGTGAGAGATTGTCCAAGCCAAGAACCATATTTTCCCAAACGGTCATAGAGGGTACCAGCATGGAATGCTGGTGTACCATACCAATACCGGAGAGAATGGAATCACGGGGTGACCTGAACTCCTTCCGTTCTCCCTTGATCCAGATATTCCCGGCATCAGGCAGGTATATCCCGCAAAGAATATTCATCAATGTCGTTTTTCCGGCCCCGTTCTCGCCAAGAAGAGAATGGACTTCTCCATTATTAACTTCGAAATGAATAGAAGAATTGGCTGGGTGACCTGAAAAAGTTTTCGTTATGCCGTCCATTCGGACCAGGGGACCAGAGCCTCTGAAAGCCAAACAGTACTCCTCCGCATCTTACATGGGAATCTCTGAATATCCAGAATATCCAACCTGATAATAATACCAAATAAAGCCGATTTATTGTTTTGATACCTTACAGAAGGTGCTCCCAAAAAAGAAAAAAAGGGGCGCGACTTTTCGATGCGCCCCAGTATTCATAAAACAAGCCTCTGTTTTCGCGTGGAAGACATTGCTTTTATTTTGGGATCTCTCCCTCGACTCCTTCGACGAACCAGCTCATTGAAAGCATGTCACCATCAGACATGGTTTCACCTTCTGGAACGACTATTTTGCTGTCCTGATCCTTGATAGGCCCAGTAAAGACATCCCATGCTCCACTGGTGATCCTGTTCGATTCAGCAGCTACCATGTTTTTCACTTCAGCCGGAACGTCTTTACCGAAAGGCGCAAGTTTTACCATTCCTTCCTTGAGCCCCCACCAGATATCCTCTGATTTCCAGGTTCCTGTAACAACCTGTTCTATCACATGTTTATAAACCATACCCCAATCCCAGATAGGAGCTGTAAGATGCATGTTGGGAGCATATTGGGACATATCATTGTTATATCCGACCACGTAAACTCCGGCTTCCTCGGCGGTCTGGGGGGTGGCCCCGGAATCAGCGTGCATGGCAATAACATCAGCACCTGCATCGATAAATGCCTTGGTGGCTTCTTTTTCCTTTCCAGGGTCGAACCACGAGAAAAGCCATATGACCTTCACCCTGGCTGCAGGATTGACTTTCCTGACACCGAGGGTGAAAGAGTTGATACCTCGTATTACTTCAGGTATAGGCTGGGCTGCCACATAACCAATGATATTCGATTTTGTCTTGCTTCCTGCCACAAGGCCTGAAAGGTATCTTGCCTGGTACATACGCCCGAAATAGATACCCACGTTATCAGCCCTTTTATATCCTGAACAATGCATGAAGACTACATCAGGGTATTTCGCAGCTACTTCCTGAACAAAATCCATATAACCGAAGGAAGTGGCAAATACTACCTGGAAGCCTTTGCGTGCAAAGGTCTCCATAACTCTTGCGGAATCAGGGCCTTCAGGTACGGATTCAACAAAACTGGAACTCATTCCGGGGAAAGCCTCTTCCATCTCCAGTCTGCCCTGGTCGTGCATGTAGGTCCATCCACCATCACCTATTGGACCAACATAGACAAATCCAGCCTTCAGATCCTCCTGCGGTACTGCTTCCATTGCCAGAGCACACCCTGCAGACAGGATCATGGTCAAGGCTAAAACTATACCGAAAATCTTTTTCATACCTCTACCCCTCCTTAGTTGTTTTGCTTGGAACATAGCTGTCAATATCTTACGAATGGAAATAAAATCTTAATCTGTAACCGAAATTATTATACAGTGTTAGTCCTAAAAAGAAAGGGCGTGCCTTTGTTTCATTGGGCTCTGGCGGTTCTCGGGAAAGAACTTGCCTCTCGGGAGATTTTCAGTATGATAGGTAATAAATAAAGATAACTGCAACGGGACAACCCCCAATTTGAATGCCAAGGAGAAATTCAATATGCCAACAGCCGAGCGTTACAGAAAGACCTATCGCATATCCTGGGACCAGCTTCACAGAGATTGCAAAGCTCTTGCATGGAGACTTGTGGAAGCACAGAAATGGGAATGGATAATCAGTATTGCCAGAGGGGGATTGATCCCTGCTGCTATCATTGCAAGGGAACTGGATATACATCAGGTGGATACTATCTGTATTTCCAGTTATACACTGAAATCCCAGGGTGAGCTCTCGATCCTGAAAAATGTAAATCAATTGGGCTCCGATGGCAAAAACTGGCTGATTATCGATGATCTCGTTGATACGGGCAAGACCGCGAGAGTGGTAAGAAAACTCTTGCCCCAGGCTCATTTCGCGACTGTTTATGCCAAGCCGGAAGGACGACCGTTTGTAGATACCTTTATCACTGAGGTGAGTCAGGATACATGGATACTCTTCCCGTGGGATGCCGAGTATCATTATGACTATGTCAGACCGATCATAGAAACAAGAGAGCAGAAATAGGGCGAGGGAGAACTTAACTTTTCTCTGGTGATATGGACAGGACAACAAACCCAAGGCACAGCATGAAACACGCCAGGATCATAAGGAGAGACATCCTTTCTCTGAGGAGAAATACGCCAAGAAGAAAGGCTGTCAGAGGTTCTGTCAAAGTCAATATCCCTGCTCGAGACAATGGAGTTGTCTTGATACCGTAAGCGAAAAAGGAATATCCGAGAGCTGCCGTAACAAGCCCCAGGTGTGCGGAAACCATGATACCTCTAATGTTAAGTAGCCATCCTGTATTCATTGTGAAAAGAAGAGGAGAGGCAAAAACCCCGCCAGTGAAAAGAACGACCGCCATGGTTTCCACTGGATCCCTGAAGTTCCTGACCTTTTTTATGAAGACATTTGAAATGGTCCCACAGGAACTGGCGCATACAGCAAGAAAGATCCCCAAAGGATTCAGATGGAGTGCTTCACTGCCCCTGTAAGACAGGATTAAGCAACCGCAGATAGCCAGAAATGCAGCCAACCCCCACTTGAGATCAAGTTCTTCACCGAAAAAGAACCTCCCTGCTAAGCCCTGTAGGACAGGAAGGGTACCAACAGCGACCATGGTACCAATAGCAACTCCTGTCTTCATCATGGCAGAAAAAAAGAAGAGTTGCATCCCGGCCATGCAAAGGGCTGCACCGAAGGTGCTGAGAAGGGGCCATGGACCGAGAAAAACGGATCGCTTTCTTGAATAAAGAAGGAGAAAGAGAAACAGCCCTCCAAGCAACATCCGGAGGTCACCAAGAATGAGAGGATTAGCTCCATCAGGGGCCATTGACTGGGCTGTTCCACAGGTACCCCAGAACAATCCAGCTAACATAATGAAAACAAAACCGAATTGAGTTCCCCCGGCGGGTGTCAAATACATACCTTCATTCTGTAAAGAGATTGCTAGGAACAAGAAAAGAACGACCAACTTATTTCAGGGTGATGTTGAAAAAAATGGCGGAGGCGTGTGGGAATCGAACCCACCGGAGACACCCATAAAGCGCCTCCCGACCGGGTTTGAAGCCCGGGGCCCACACCAGTGAACATTCGCCTCCGATCAGTCAGGGCAACACGCATTGTATTTCTAATGCCAGGATTTGTCCACCTGCAATTTAACTTGGCTGATAGTATTCCTTGATCTTTTTGATGTCATCCACGGATGACCCTGGACGAACCCTGTCCGGTGAACCATTTCTCGAGTCTTTCCCGCTGGTCTCCCTGAAACACTATTCTTGAGTTATCAGCTATGGAAGCCCCGCAACCCAGTGTCTTTTTAAGTGACTTCAGAAGACAGGCAAATGCATCAGGAGAAGGCACAGGAGAAATATCCAGGAGAGTCACTGTTTTGCCTCTCCTTCCTTTACGTTCGATCCTTAATACGATCTTCTGTATAGCAGGAAAAAGGTCATCCAGAAGATCTATGCATTTGTTCGGGGGATTCTGGATGTCAGATGAATCACTCTTTTCCTTCTCTTTGACTGGCTTGGAGTGCTGGGTTTTAGTTGCCAGAAGCTCCTGGAAAGGATTGAAACTGATCTCTTCGTTATGGAATTTTTTTCCTGAAGGGTTTTTAGCCATTAATTATCCTTGCCCTCGCTTAAGCTATACAGGAACTGATCATCTCTATTTATCTTTTTGTACAGGGAGATGTATCCTCAAACGATCTCCATAAATATTGTCAAGCTCTCTAAGAACCATCTCTTTGAAAAGTCTTAGCTCCTTAACTGCCGCACCACTTCTGAGTCCCTCAGCTGGAGCGATTAGTTTTATAAAATGACTGCTATGTCTTGAACTCAGGTTTCTGATTCTACGAACATATTCAGCTGGTCCCCAGAGAACCATCAGGTCATAGCGGGACAGGTTCAGATCATGCCACTGAGTTTCAAGCGTTTCCATGGATACAGACTGGCCAAGGGACGCCGGGCCTCCGAAATATGAGGAATAGTCGGGCAGGTTCCAGTCAGGGCTTATAATGCCGTAACATGAGGAAAAGACATACCATAAAGGGGGTTCTCCCAAAATACCCTGAATACCTTCCATACATTCCCTTGCCTGTTTGAACATGGGACCAGTAAAAGCATCTTTGGCTTGAACCAGAGCGGGAACACTCGGACCTGAAGCCCAGATCTTTTTTCGGGTGCATGCAACAATGTTTATCATGGATTCATTAAGAATACCGTTTGTAAAGTCCTGTATTATGCTATCGTTCATTATGGCCCCCTGAGCGATTGTATGGGCTACGAGGATCTAAGATATATTCACTATAGCACAATAATACGTTGATTTTAAGGAGTCCTTTGAAAGTTCAGCCTGTTTATTATCCCATATCTTTCTTTTCCTGGTATATATTGGACATTTCAAGGTAGATATCCTTGATATCATTGATTCTTTCCAGCATTCGACTGCTTTGGTGCACGGGCATATCTTTCAGTAGTTCAAGAATGGAGAACATTTCGAGATAATCACTTTTTCTTTCCGGTTTAGGGCATTTAAAGATCTGATGAAGGATCTTAAGATCATCAGGGATCTCAAAATCATCTCTGGTCTCATCATAGGAAAAAAGAAAATAAACCAGGGGAAAACCTGACCAGGCAAGCGCAGAAAGACACATGGAACACGGTTCATGGGTAGAAAGAAAGATGCAGTCCCTCGGATCAGGTCTTTCTGGCAGTTCAAAGAACTTTTTGATAGTGTAGACTTCTCCATGCCAGAGCGGGCATTCCTTTTCATGGTTTGTACCTGCTATCACAAGAGAAAGGTCTTCCCTCTTCATAATTGCAGCTCCGAATACCTTGTGTCCCTGTTCTACCCCCTTTCTGGTTTTAGGAAGGATGTCTTTTTCGATAACGTCAAGAAAGCGTGGTATGAGCAGATTACTCTCTGACTTCATGATATTTCCACCTTCTTCTAGAGAATATCTGTATCGGAAAAACTTGATTCGGGATGTTTAATACCCTTGTACCAGGAGATCATTCCATGATCTCCAAAGCTCTTTTCAGGAGAATCACAAGCCTGGTTGACGATCTGGCCATTTCAGAAAGAACTTCTTCTTCAGAGAGTCTTTCCGATGTCATCCCGGCAGCATGATTTGCTACACAGGAGATTGCAGCTACATTAAGTCCCATATGGTTCGCTGTAATGACTTCCGGAACTGTCGACATGCCGACCACATCAGCACCAAGCAACCTTGCCATTCGTATTTCAGCCGGGGTTTCATAAGATGGCCCGGCAAAGGCAATGTACACACCTCTCTTGAGAAGGATCCCCTCAAGGCAGGCAGCTTCTTCCAGGATCTTCATGAGATTTCTATTGTAAGCATAGCTCATATCCGGAAAGCGTTCGCCCCAGTCATCATTATTTTCACCCCTGAGAGGATTGAAACCCATAAAGTTGATATGGTCATGAAGGAGTACCAGGTCTCCAGGAGTGAGGGAATAGCTGATACCTCCGCTGGCATTTGTGAGTAACAGGTTCTTTATTCCCCATTCGGCGAGAGCTCTGATCGGAAAGACCACCTGTTCAGGTGAGTATCCTTCGTAATAATGGACCCTGCCCTGCATGACAAGGATGGATTTGTTCACCATGGATCCCTTCAAAAGAGAACCGGCGTGCCCCGGGGCTGTGGAAACAGGCCAGTTTGGAATCTCTGAATAAGCAAGTTGTTCTACATCGGACATGGATTCTGCAAATGCGCCAAGCCCTGAACCAAGAACGATAGCTGTTTCTGGAGGATCTCCAAGTTTTGATCTCAAAAGGGCAACTGTTCCTTTCACTTTTTCCAGCATCTCTGTTTCCTCCTGATCTGTTTTGGGATTCAGGCTCTCGGATGGGCCCTGTCATATATATCCCTTAACTCCACGTCAAAGTGGAGGTATTTCTGGGTTGTAGATATAGAAGAGTGGCCAAGCATTTCCTGCAGAGTGCGCAAGTCCATACCTCTACGTAAAACGTGAGTAGCAAAAGAATGTCGCAAGACATGGGGATGAAGCCTGGATGAGGCTATTCCTGCCCCTTTGCCTCGTTTACGCACGATCCTCCAGAAATCTTCTCTTCTAAGCCTGTTCCCTGTGCGGGTCAGGAAAATAAAATCAGTGCCTGCTTTGGCCTTTATGTTACGGGCCTTCTCGACATATTCACTGACCTTGCGCCTGACCTCTCCAAGAAAGGGAACTATCCTTTCCTTGTTACCCTTTCCCTTTATGCACAGTGTGGCCGAGGAAACGTTCATATCCTTCAGCTTCAGGTTACATATCTCACTTGCCCTGAGGCCACAACCATATGATAACTCAAGAATAGCCCTGTCTCTCAGGGCGTAAAAGGATGTCCCTGTGCAGGAACGCAATATTCTTTCCACTTCTCCTTCTGTAAGGATCTGTGGCAGTTTTCGTTCTCGTGCTGGAAGGGGTGGTAATGAATGGTCTTCACTGGCCTGACCTTCAAGGATCAGATACCGGTTGAAGGAACGAAGAGATGCTACTACCCTGTGCTGAGTCGATCTGGCCCTTGAAGACAATTCAAGGAACTGAAGGTAAGGATGGATCGTTTCTGTCCTTAAAGGTAGACTTGGTATTTCCCTATCTTCACAAAACCGGATGTAACCCTGTATATCCCTGCTGTAGGATTCTACAGTGTTATTGCTGCTGCCCCTTTCGAGGAGCATGTACTCAAGGAAACTGTCCAGCCATTGATATATTAATTCCTGATCCATATTCTGATTATAAAACAAAGGCTGGCAGAATGAACTGCCAGCCTTTGAAGAATCTCTCTGATCAGATTAATTTAAAGGATTTGCTATCAACCAGCTTAAGGCCGCAAAAGTCTTCCCATCCCTGATATTTTCATTTAGGAATGCCGAGTCAAGCATGGAAAAGGGATATCGTACCACTTCTATGAACTCATCCTCGTCCTGCTCCAGTCTGGATGGGAAAAGATCCTGAGCAAGAAACAGGATAAGGATCTCATTGCTGAATCCTGGAGAAGTAAAGAATCTTCCAATTTCCCGAAGTTGCCGCGGTGCATAACCGATCTCTTCCTGAAGTTCTCGTATTGCTGAATCGGAGGGTTCCTCACCCTTTTCCATTATCCCGGCCGGAATCTCTAGAAGAGGTCCACTTACAGCGTATCTATACTGCTTTACCAGAATGACCTCTCTATCCTCAGTGACCGGGATTATTCCTACCGCAGGTTCATGTTCTATAACTTCCCTGGTTGCTCTTTTCCCGCCTGGGAATTCCACTTTATCCACTCTGAGGTTTAGTATCTTCCCTCGGTATACTATATTGCGGCTTATGGTTTTTTCCTGGTTTATCATGGACTTATTTCTGAATTGCCTCCCTTGCCACCTCGATACCCTTTTCAAAAGCTTCAAGGTTCATAGGAAGAAACTGAGGTTTCCTTTTTCCCAGCTTTTCCTTGATTGTTTCAACACAGATATCATGAGAAACGATACCGGTAGCCTCCACAATTGCACCGAGGATAACTATATTGGCGACCTTGTCACTGCCGAGTTCATGTGCAATTGTCTGTGCCGGGACCGGGATAACAGTAATATCTTTCCTGGGTTCCTCGTATTTCACCAGATCGCTATTGTAGAATAAATAGCCTCCAGCGATAACGGAAGACTCGAATTTCGTCAGGGAAGGCTGGTTCATCACTACCGTTATATTAGATCTGTTGACCACAGGGGAACCTATCTCTTCGTCACTTACCACCACTGCACAGTTAGCAGTTCCACCGCGCATCTCGGGCCCATATGAAGGGATCCAGGTCACATGCTTGTCCTCAGCTATTCCGGAATAGGCTACAAGTTGTCCCAGTACCATTACTCCCTGTCCACCAAAACCTGCTGCGATCATGTTCTTATAGAAGCCTGCCATTCTGATCTCCCTCCTCTATTCGTAATCCTTGAATACGCCAAGGGGATAGTAGGGCATCATATTTTCCATTTGCCATTCAAAGGCTTTTACAGGATTCAGTCCCCAGTTGGTTGGGCAGGTAGAAAGGATTTCGATAAAGGAAAAGCCCTTGTTCTCGAGCTGATATTCGAAACCTTTCTTTATTGCTGCCTTTGCCTTCATAATGTACTTGGGTTTGGCCACCGATACTCTTTCTATGTAAGCGGGAGTTTCCAGACTGGCCAGAAGTTCACACATTCTTATGGGGTAACCCGCAAGTTTGGGATCCCTTCCCAAAGGGCAGGTAGTAGCTTTCTGTCCCACAAGCGTGGTAGGCGCCATCTGGCCTCCAGTCATGCCATAAATGGCATTGTTGATGAAGATGACCATAAAGTTCTCGCCTCTGTTAGCGGCATGAATAATCTCTGCCATACCAATGGACGCGAGGTCTCCATCCCCCTGATAGGTGAAAACGATCTTATCAGGCCGAACTCTTTTGATACCTGTCGCAACTGCAGGAGCCCTGCCATGAGGTGCTTCTACATAGTCAATATCTATGTAGTCATACATCATGGCTGCACAGCCCACTGGTGCCATGCTCAATGCATCTTTCTGGATATCCAGTTCATCGATAAGCTCGCATATCAGTCTATGAGCTATGCCATGACCACAGCCTGGACAATAATGGGTGTGAACATCTTTCATCCAGGATTTGGGTTTGGAATATATCTTGGTCTCAGACATTCTGGTAACCTCCCCTGTTAACCAAGGATCTTCTTGCATGCATCCTCGATCTCCTCGACCGAGGGTGCCAATCCGCCGCAATGCCCGAAGAAGGATACGGGATATTTGCAGGATGTGCCTATCTTGACGTCATCGATCATCTGCCCCATGTTCATTTCGATATCAAGTATATGCCTGGTGCATGACGGGATCTTTTCGAATGCTTCATAGGGGAAAGGGAATAAGGTGATCGGACGGATGAGGCCGACCTTGTATCCCTCTTCCCGTAAATGAGCAATAGCGGTCTTCGCAATACGGGCAGAAGTTCCATAAGAGGCGATCACAAGTTCCGCATCTTCCAGATCCAGAACTTCATACTGGGTATCCTCCTGCTGCATCTGGTCATATTTCTTCTGAAGTTCCACGTTGTGGGCCTCAAGAAGCTCAGGGGTCAGGTTCATACTCTTGATCAGGGTTCTTTTATTGCCTCTGTCAGCGAAATAACCCATTGCCCATGACTGGACATCCCTGCGGTCCGTTTCATGAGGTTTGATCTCTACCGGTTCCATCATCTGTCCCATAAAACCATCTGCAAGGATCATTACGGGATTGCGATACTTGAAAGCAAAATCCCAACCGGACTGGACCAGATCGACAGCTTCCTGGAGAGTACTCGGGGCAAAAACCATAAGCCTGTAATCGCCGTTCCCCCCGCCCTTGGTCGCCTGAAGATAGTCTGCCTGAGATGGTAGGATCCCTCCAAGACCAGGCCCGCCACGCATGACATTGACTATTACGCAGGGGAGCTCTGAACCGGCAATATAGCTTATGCCTTCAGACATCAGGGATATGCCGGGGCTTGATGACGATGTCATCACCTGACAACCTGTTGCAGCTGCTCCAAGGACCATATTAATAGAGGCCACTTCGCTTTCACCCTGGATATACACGCCCCCATGTTTGGGAAGATGAGCTGACATGTATTCCGGTATTTCATTCTGGGGTGTTATGGGATATCCGAAAAAATGCCTGCACCCAGCCTGGATGGCTGCTTCAGCGATCGCTTCAGTTCCTTTCATCAACACTTTAGCCATAGTGAAATCCCCCCCGGTTACTCTTCTTCGATCCGGTATACTTCGATTGCAGCATCAGGACAGGACATGGCACACATTCCACATGCGATACATCCCGCCTTGTACTGCTCCACCGGTCGATGCCCCTTTGCGTTTATCCTGTCTGATATCCTTAACACCTTGACAGGACATGCAGCAACACAAAGTCCACAACTCTTGCAGTAATTCTCAGAGACTTCGATCCGTCCCTTTGCCATTACCTACAACACCCCTCTCACAAGATGTTTTTGCGCTCACCAGAGCGCATTTGCTGAAGTAATGCAGTGCCATGATTCTTGGATGGGAGTCCCGTGGACCACATGGCACCCCTCTCCCATGGCAGTAACATATATCTGGATACAGGCCAGTACGGTACCGGGTCGTCCCATTCCCTATACGCTTCCTCAGAAAGATTGGGCGGGATACCGGCATACAATACCGGGAGATCCAGTTTCAAAGAAGCACCCTTAACGGTTTCAAGTCCTTCCTGAACCTGTTCAAGGGTGGTCTCGGACATAAGATGGGAATTGGATATTAAAGCTCCTACCTTGAGATCACTGATTTCTTCCATACTATGCAACATTTTTTCGATATGGGTAATATCTGATGTCTGAGGCCGGAAAGCATTCACTACCATGATCAGGAGATACCCGGCCTTTTTAATTCGCTCTTCATATTGTTTCAGGGCACGGGCCCCAATGGCCTCTCCCCCGATATCAAGGAGAAGCCTGGTGTTTTCCTCTGATAATGCCCAATCTACTTCGGCAGTGACAACAGGCATGTCTGACCATTTTGTTTTATCAGGAGCCATGAGGATCTTGTATCCCTGTTCCTCAAGAGTTTCGGAAACCTGTCTTACGCAGAAATAAGGGTTGATGATATCCACATCTGCAATTGTGACATTGTTAAAGAGACCTTTGAAACCAAGGGCCAGGTTGAGAACCCATTCTGTTTTACCACAACCAAGAGCACCTGTAACTGCTACCGCCCTTGGCCAGTCATATTTCCTTGTCAGGTCTGTGAAAAAATCTACGTTCCCGTTCATTTGATCATTTCTCCCTTTATCAGCCTTGAACCATTCGCCCATGCACTGCCGGTTGTTTTCTTTTTTCCTTCAACCTGTACCTCCTGCAGAATAAGGGACTTGTCGCCAACTGATACCACAGGAGCTGATCCTAAAAAGGCTATCAGAGTTCCAGGAGAACCTTTCATATCAACTATAGATGTTTGCCAGACTTTAACCCTCTTGCCTCTAAAGTGAAAGAAGGCACCTGGTTTCGGGTTAAAAGCTCTTACCTTGTTATGTAATTCATTGGCTTTGCTTTTCCAGTCAAGTAAAGCCTCATTTTTTTCAATTCTGGGAGCATAACTGGCAAGGGAGGGATCCTGTACCCTGAAATAGTACTGTCCGGTCTCGTAACCCTTTAGTGCATCAAGCAATAGTATACTACCTTTCGCAGCAAGCTTTGTCAAAAGGGTGCCTGCTGTGTCTTCATCTGTGATCCTGCAACTTTCCTGAGCCAGGATGGGACCTGAATCCATAGAAGGCTGAAGCTTGAAGACTGTAACTCCGGTAGTGTTCATTCCAGAGAGGATAGCTCGCTGAACAGGAGCTGCTCCTCTGAGACTGGGCAGAAGGGAGGGATGTATGTTAAGACACCCAAGTTCGGAAAAGGAAAGAAACGGTTCCCTTACCAGGTGTGAGAAATCTACAACGAATATGGCTGTGGGTGGAGTTTTATGAAGCAGCTCCACAAGATAGGGGTCCCTTGAGAGATCCCGGGTCATATGGACGGGGATCCGACCTTCGGCAACCTCTTGAACAGGTGACCGTTTTTCCAGCATTCCTCTTCCGCCCTTTTTGGGAAAAGAAGTCACTACCAGGTCAATATCAAGATCCACCGCAAGAATGTCAAGACATTGAGCGGCGAAGGGACCGTTCCCAGCAAACCAGAATTTACTCATCCCGGTCGAGTTCCTGTTCTTTCTGTCTGCGTTGGAGTTTCTTTCTTGCCAGATTTTTTTTCATTGGAGAAAAATGATCTATTAGAAGTTTTCCATTCAGATGATCTATCTCATGGCAGAATGCCCTGGCCAGGAAACCCTCTGGTTTCAGAATGGTTTCTCTCCCCTCTTCATCCTGAAACCGAACTGTGATCTTCAGAGGACGATGTATCTTTCCGTATATACCGGGAAAGCTGAGACATCCTTCTTCCATGACGTCTTCTCCCTCAGATTCAATTATTTCAGGATTGATAAGATGGTACATCTTGCCCTCATAGAATATCACAGCCAGTCTGAGAGAAAGACCTATCTGAGGAGCGGCAAGGCCAACCCCGTCATTAGCTATCATGATCTCTTCCATTTTGCTGAGAAGATCAGCAAGTTCATGGTCAAATCTGTCTACAGGCAGTGTTTCATTTCTCAGGACGGGGTCCGGATACACCCTGATCGAATAATTGTGCATATAGAGCGATTCCTCCCAAAGGGTAAAAAGCCGCCCTGGAAGGGCGGCTTTGAAAAGCTACTGGTTCAGAACATCCTTGAAAACGTCGCCAATGGTTACTGAAGTTTCTTCTGTCTGTGCTGTCTGTTGTTTCTGCACATCAACCTGCCGTTTCTTTCTTTCAACTTCCCTTTTCTTTTTCAGTGACTCTTCATGGATGGCTGAAATGCTCAGTCTCATTCTTCGTTCTGTCGGGTTTATCTCAATTACCCGCGCAGTAATCTCCTGTCCCTCAGAAAGAACTTCCTTAGGGGTCTCGACTCTCTTGGTACTAAGTTGGGAGATATGGATCAGTGCCTCAATTCCCTCTTCCACCTGAACGAAGGCACCAAAGTCTGCCAACCTCACGACCTTGACCTCAATGTCCTGACCCTTACTGTATTTTTCTTCAATTCCGATCCAGGGATCATGAAGCTGCTTGTATCCGAGGCTCATCCTCTGTTTTTCAGGGTCTATTTCCATAACGGAAACTTCCACGGTCTGTCCCTTTTTCAGAACTTCCCGGGGGTGTTTGATCCTTTTCCAGCTGAGGTCTCCGATATGTATAAGACCTTCTACGCCATCATCCACTTCGACAAAAACACCAAAATCAGTGACGTTAGTTACAGTCCCGTTAACAAGATCTCCTTCCTTGAAATTGTCAGGGACCAGTGTCCATGGATCAGGCTGGGTCTGTTTGATGCTCAGGGATACACGGTTCTTATCCTCATCGATTCCGATGACCCTGGCTTTTACGGTTTCTCCTTTTTTCATGACATCCTTGGGTTTCACATTTCTTTTCCAGGAAAGCTCTGTAACATGTACCAGACCATCGATGGGCCCCAGGTTCACAAAGGCCCCGAAGGACGTTATGCTGCTGACCTTGCCCTCAAGAACATCTCCTTCGCTGGTATTCTTGAAGAAATCCTCTCTTTTACTGGACATTTCTTCTTCAATAAGTGACCTTCTTGAAAGGACCAGGCGGCGTTTTTTTCTATCCTTCTCGAGAAGTCGGACATCAAAGACCTCCCCTACGAATCTTGAGGGATTTACGCCCCTTCCCTCCTCCGCAAGGTGGGAGATAGGCACAAAACCTTCAAGGGAACAGCAGTCAACCATGAGGCCCCCCTTGACTTTTCTGATCCCTCTAACAGAAATAGCTTCGCCGGAAGATGCAGTCTCTTCAAGGCTGCTCCAGCGTCTATCAAATTCGGAACGCCATCTGCTGACCAGAAGTTGTGCTTCCTCTCCATGACGGATGTTTATCACCTGGACTTCTACCTCGTCACCAGCAGAGGGTTTTTCAACATCTTCTACCAGGATCCTGTGACTCCATTCATGGGTGGGAAGAAATCCTTCACACTTGTAACCCACATCTACGAGCCAGCCATCATCCGTAGCCTCCACGATGGTTCCGGTGACGACCTTCCCCTTGTGTATCTTTTCGACTTCATAATTCTGGAGCATGGTTTCCATCGTTTCCAGAGCTTCCATGTCTTCCGGATTCTCCATAGTATCCCCGGTATCAGGCGATACTGCTTCGGTATTTTCTGATACTTCTTCAGTATTTTCCGATATTTCCTCTTTCACATCCGGTTTGTCCATGGATTCGTTCTCTTGCAGGTTCATTTCGTCGCTCATAGTTTTCCATCCCCTTCGACTACCTATGTTCAAGTATAAGTTTGATTTTATTTATCAGCCAGTCCGGAGTACTCGCACCAGCTGCTATCCCGATGATATTTTTCCCTGAGAACCATTCTGAGTCAAGCTCTCCGTCATCTTCTATCCAGAGTACAGGTAATCCATCCTGGCCGGCTATTCTGGCAAGCTGGGAAGTATTGGCACTGTTCTTCCCTCCTATGATGATTATCCCGTCGACTTTTTCGGAAAGGTCCCTGATGGCATCCTGCCTCTCCAGAGTGGCCTTGCAGATAGTATTGTATACTCGCAATTCGTTACATATCGGTGTAAGTGAAGAAACAACAGCACTAAGAAAGTCCTTGCTCTGGGTGGTCTGGGATATGATGCCACACCTTGTCAGATACTGCATATTCAATACTTTCGATATATGGTCTATCACCATACCCTCATTGTCCACGTAACCGAGAATGGCCTTGACTTCAGGGTGTTGAGGATCTCCAACTATGAGAAGTTCATATCCCTCATCTCTGAGAAGTCTGGCCTTCTCCTGGGCATTATGGACAAAGGGACATGTACCGTCAATGATCAACCTGGCTTTTTTTCTGACGGTGTTCAGGGCTTCGGGTAATTCACCATGCGCCCTGACAAAGACTATTGCGCCTTGAGGGATTTCATCTGCAGACCTGACTACAATCAGGCCCTGATCCTGTAACCTCTTGACTTCCTGGGGATTATGGATAGGACTTCCGATGGAATACACTGTACCGAAGGTATCAAGTGAGTTTTCAAGTTCTTTGATAGCTCGAGTGACGCCAAAACAGAATCCCGTAGGATTGGCTAGAATCAGTTCCAACTAGGCCTGGGCCTCCTCATAATGCGCTTCACACATGGAAATGACCTGGGTTCGTATATCTCCAGGACTGACAACAGAAGTATCATACCACATTATGGGAGAAAATTTGCGGAACCACGTCATTTGACGTCTTGAAAAAGCCTTTGTAGCCTTGATATCAGAAATTATCGCTTCTTCCATGGATAGATTGCCCTTAAGAAGTTCCACTATTTCCCTGTAACCAAAACCCTGCAGGGAGGGAAGATCTTCAGGAAAAGAATTGTTCAGAAGCCATTTAACTTCTTCTACATAGCCATTACTGAACTGTTTTCTTACGCGGAGATCGATATTATCGTAAAGCTCTGACCTGGGCCTGTTAAGCCCTATATAAAGGTTACTGAAAGGACTTTTGAAACTCCTGGCTTCCTGATAACACCGACTTGGGGGATTTCCAGTGAGTTCATATATTTCAAGAGCCCGGACAATTCTTCTTGTATCATTGGGATGCAGTCTCCCAGCAGTTTCAGGATCGATACGCCTGAGTTCTTCAAAAAGAGCGTCCTTCCCATTTTCACGGAACCGTTCTTCGATCTCTCTCCGAACAGCCTGATCACAGGGAAGGTCGGGATTGATTGATCCCTTGAAAAGAGCATGGTAATAAAAGGGTGTTCCTCCAACAAAGAGGACCCTTTTACCTCGCCTGGTTATCCTGTTAGCCGCTTCTGCAGCCTGTTCAATAAAATCCATGACTGTGAAGACTTCGTCCGGGTCGGCAACATCAATGAGATGATGAATGACCTCTTTTCTCTCCTGCGGGGAAATCTTGTCAGTTCCTATGTCAAGGTATCTGTAAATCTGCCTGGAATCGACAGAGATTATCTCTGCATTCAGATTCCTTGCTATATCAAGACTCAACTGGGTCTTACCTACAGCTGTGGGTCCGATTATGGATACAACTGGTAACCTGGATACGCTCATTCCGTCCTCCTGAAGTGTTTTTCAAGTTCTTTTTCGCTGATCTTTAGAAGAACCGGTCTTCCATGGGGACAAAACAGTGGATTTGTACATTTGCCAAGTCTATTCAGAAGTTCTCTGGCCTCTGATGGGGTGACGCGCTGGTTCAGCTTGATAGACCGCTTGCATGCAATGCTTGCCCATTTAGCAAGGATGGCATTATCTATCCATGACCCTCTCCCGTTCTCCCAGTCTTCAAGCAGGCTTTCCAGAAAAAACTGGGGACCTGCTGCAAAGTTGTTCAGAATAACCGGTATGGCTGTCAGACTGAAAACACCGTTATCTTGTTCCTGAAAGAGAAATCCCCATTTCTCAAGTTCCTCGAGATACCCACGGACAAGATCAGAAATGCTGTTCTCCAGTATTATGGGAGGATTTAATCTCTGACTTTCATCGATATCTTTCAGATGCTCCCTTAGAAACTCAAAATTAATCCTTTCATGAGCTGCGTGGGGATCCACGATGACCAGATCACCCGCCCCGTCAAAAAGGAGATACCCGGAACTGACCTGACCCATGTAGGACAAGTCCTGGATTTCTCCGGAAAGATCTTCAGGTCCCTCCTGTTGGAGGATGTTATTTTGTCTGGTATCGCTGAAGGATGGAGAGGAAACCCTGGAAAAAAGGTTCTGGAGTCCCACAGGGCTATCGAAGGAATTTCTGTAATGGTAATGATCTGAACTGCAAGACGTTTTCATGGTCTCTGACGATAGACCTTCAGATGGTGTAAAGCCCGATGTGACGGTTATTTGTTCTATCTGGGTAAGAAGCTGTTGGACTGATCGTCTCGTCAACTCAAAGATATCCCTGTTATTTCTGTATCTGATCTCTGTCTTGGCAGGGTGAATGTTCACATCTATCTTTCCTGGCGGCACCTGCAGAAAAAGGACAAGATTGCCAGAAAGTTTTGAATTGACTGAATGGACAGCAGACCTCAGAGTACTGTCATTCACTATCCTTCGGTTAACAAAAGTCCATATATTCAATCTTCGCCCCTCCAGAGGCTGGTACCAGCTTTCAATGGCAAGGTCATCAAGACTTAACACGTCAGATCTCAATTCCCCATCATTGTCCCAGATCTTCCTGAGAAGGGTTTTCCTGTCATTACCGGCGTTTGATGAGAAAATATCTCTGCCGTCTGAGGTGAGGGTAAAACCGGTTTCCGGATAGGCTACCGCAAATTGCTTTACAAGCTTTGATATTCGCCTGAACTCTCCAATGGCACTGGAAAGAAATTTTCTTCTGGCTGGGAGGTTGAAAAAAAGATCATCCACTTGAACCCTGGTCCCCCAGGGAGTATTGATGGGAGAAAGAACAGGTGGAGAACCAGGCTCGCACCTGAGGCAGCAACCTTCAGTCTGCTGATTTATACGGGTCCTGATCTCAAACCTGCTCACAGCAGAGATACTGGAAAGGGCCTCCCCTCGATATCCCAGGGTTCTTATCTCCATCAGGTCATTTTCTGTCTCCAGTTTGCTTGTGGCATGTCTTTCAACTGCAAGTTCAAGGTCTTCACAATTTATGCCTGATCCGTCGTCCTGGACAACGATCCTGGTTTTTCCTCCATGAAGTATCTGTACATTGATCTTGGTCGGGAATGCATCTATAGCATTTTCGATCAACTCTTTAACAACGGAAGCGGGTCTTTCAATTACTTCCCCTGCAGCGATCTTGTCGGCCAGTTCCCGGGGTAATCTCCGGATGTTCATATGGAACCATCCCGCAGGCTCAGGCTTTTCTCCCTGAGTCGGTAAAGTATTTCCAATGCCTGAAAAGGAGTGAGGTTATCTGGATCCAGCGCTGCCAGTTCTTCCATAATAGCTTCCTTTTCAACGGAAAAGATCACCAGCTGTCCAGAGGAATCACCTTTGGGTGCCGGTTTTGAAATATCCTTGGTCTGCTCAAACCTGCAGAGAAGATCCGCAGATCGTCTTACCACCCTTTCTGGAATTCCTGCCAACCTCGCCACTTCAACTCCATAGGATCTGTCAGAAGGTCTCGGGACGACCTGGTGAAGAAAAACCACCCCCGTGGAGGATTCCTCCACTGCCATACTGAGATTGAAAAGTTTTGGCAGTTTCTCTTCAAGTTGGATCAGTTCATGATAATGGGTTGCAAAAAGGACCTTGGGCGAACATCCGCAATGGTCATGCAGATACTCAAGAACTGACCATGCAATGCTCATCCCATCATAGGTCGAGGTCCCTCGACCTATCTCGTCCAGGATAACCAGGCTGTTATCGGTGACATTATGGAGAATGTTGGCTGTTTCCAGCATCTCCACCATAAACGTACTGTTTCCCCTGGCAAGGTCGTCCCGGGCCCCGATCCTGGTGAAGATCCTGTCAAGAGGTGTGAGGAGACACTTTTCCGCGGGTACAAAACATCCGATCTGGGCCATGATGGCTACCAGTGCGGCCGTACGGAGATAAGTGGACTTACCTGCCATGTTCGGGCCAGTGATAAGAGCCAGTCTCTTACCCTTTCGATTTAACTTTATGTCATTAGGAACAAAAGGTTCCTCCGGGAAGGCCACCTCGATAACAGGGTGTCTACCTCCGCTAATAACAAGATCTCCCGATGAGTCGAAATCCGGCCTTGTATATTGCCTTTCCCATGAGAGTCTGGCGAAAGACCCCAGTACATCCAGTTCTGAAATAGATTTGCCGGTTTCCTGCAGTTCCCTGGAAAATTCCATTACTCTTTCAAGAATATCAGTATAGAGTTCCAGTTCCCTTGCTTTTGACTCTTCTTCAGCCTTCAGTTTCTTCTCTTCAAAGCTTTTAAGTTCCGGAGTAATGTATCTTTCAGAGGACACCAGGGTCTGTTTTCGGGAGTATCGTTCAGGAACCTGCGAAAGAAAGGACCTGCTCACCTCCAGGTAGTATCCAAAGACCTTGTTGTAACCAGCCTTCAATCTGGGAATACCGGTTGATCCCCTTTCGTTCTCAAGGTAATTCTCCAGCCATTCCTCCGAGTTTTCAGATATCTTGCGCCAGTTATCAAGGTACTTATCGTAACCATCCCTGATGAGTCTACCCTGGTGAAGGCTCCTTGGTAGATCTTCTTCCAGGGAAAGGTCAAGAAGTTCTCCCAGGTCTTTCAAGATATGGATTCCCGCGATCCATTTGGCCATTACACTGTGGACAAGGTTTTCTTTCAGATACGGCAAAACTCGCAAGGTATCCCTTATGGCACCTAGGTCTCTTGGGTTGCTCCTCCCAAGATGCAATCTTGCAACTATGCGTTCAAGGTCTGCACAGTTGGAGATCAGGTTCCTCAATTTATCCAGAACATCAAGATCAGTGACCAGATACTCCACTACTTCCAGTCTTTCCCGGATAAGTACTTCATCCAGGAGTGGAGAAAGTATCCAGTTACGCAAAGTCCTCTTTCCCATAGGAGAGCGACATGAATTCAGGGTACCGAGGAGAGATGGCCCTGGTCCCTCTGTCAATTCCAGGTTCTTTTGAGTGGTTAGATCCAGAAAAAGCTCCTGCCTTGTCATCAGGGGAGTAATTCCACGAACATAGCCGGCTCTTGAGAACTGGGTCTCCTCCAGGTATTGGAGCGAAACACTGGCAGATCCTGCTTCGGGTGAACCATCCTGAATACCGAAACCTCTCAGGGAAGATACCCCCCAGAAGCGCATGAGCCTTCTTGTTCCATAAGAACCTTTAAATTCATCCTTTGCTCTTTCTATGACAATAGAACCGGGGAGATCTTCATCAAGAAAGGAGGGAATACATCCGGAAGGCACAAGGATCTCATGTGGTGAAAAGGACAGAAGTATGTCTCTGGCCTGTTTTTCGTTCATGGCACCAGCCCTCAGAGTTCCTGTGCATACAGAAAGAAGGGACAGGGCATAACACTTTCTGTCATGAACGGGCTGAAGAGAGGCTAACCTGGCATCGTCATTATCGTCATCTGAGAGGTATGTTCCAGGGGTCACTATTCGGGTAACCTTCCTGTCCACCAGCTGCTTCCCATCCGGTTCGCTGACCTGTTCGCAGATAGCGGCCTTGTGCCCTGCCTTTACAATTCTGCTCAGATAGGGACCAATGGAATGAAAGGGTACTCCAGCCATGGGGATCTTCTTCTCGGGATCTCTGCTGGTAAGAGTAATGTCCAGGACTTCAGATGCGATTTTTGCATCATCGAAGAAAAGTTCATAAAAATCCCCCATCCTGAAAAGGAGAAGACAATCAGGATATCGCTCTTTCCAGCTCATGTATTGTCGAAGCATGGGTGTGATCTTTACATTGGAAGGGATCATGAGGAAAGATCGTCACCCTTCAGAGAGTCAAGATATTGCTGGAGGATCAGCGAAGCAGCCACCTGGTCGATCTTGGCTCGTCTTTTGTCCCTGGACAGATCCCCTTCGATCATGGCTTTTTCAGCGATCGAAGTTGTAAATCGTTCGTCCACAAATCTGAAGGCAAGTCCAGGAAAAGAGGATTCGAGTTCTGATTTTATCTTTGTCACATACTCTGCCTCAGGCCCCATCTCTCCGGAGGTTCTTACAGGGAGACCGATCAGTACAAGATCAGGATCATACCTTGAGATCAGTTCAGACAAACGTATTTTCCATTCCTCCCTGACCTTCAGAACAGCGATCCCCTGGGCAAAGATCCCCAGGGGATCGCTGACAGCAACTCCTATACGGACCCTACCTATATCCAAGGCCATGATCCTTTTCATTCTATTTGTCCGTTAACTCCTTAATGATCTCCGGGATGGTCCCCAGAGCCTCATCCAGCCGGGAGAGTTCTTTCCCTCCGGCCTGGGCCATCTGGGCATTACCACCACCGCCTCCCCCCAGGATGGTTGCTAGTCGGCGGACCACATTGCCGGCATGAAGCCCTTTCTTTACAGCGTCAGGATCAGCCATAGCAAGGATCTGCACCTGTGAGGTCCCTTTGGTCAATGCAAGTACCACCAGAGAAGAGGAATACTTGACCTTTATTCTGTCTCCGATCTCACGAAGGAGATCAGAACTGAGATCTGAGAATTTACCTGTAATAAGCGTGATTCCCTGGTTGGTTTCGGCAATATCAAGAGATCTGTCAAGATCAGTCAAAAGAGCTTGAAACCGTAGATGCTCGTTGCTCTTCCTGAGGTTTTTAAGTTCTTTTTCCAATGCTGAGATGTGGGACATAATATCCTTTTCGTCCACCCCCAGGAGAGACCTTATTCCTTCGATGAGGTCAAAGGAACTCTGTGCAAGGCTTACGGCATTTGTACCAGTAACTGCAAAGATCCTTCGGATCCCGGATCCTATACTTTCTTCTTTCAGGATCTTGAATGAGCCTATCTGCCCTGTGGAATCAACGTGAATACCTCCGCAGAGTTCTGTACAGACATGGGGGATCTCCACGATCCTGACCCGTTCACCGTATTTTTCTTCAAAAAGGGCCTTGGCCCCTCTTGATTTTGCTTCATCCATGGATCCTTCTGTAATTGCCAGTGAAGTATCAGCGAGAATATTCATGTTAACCTGCATCTCGATCTCATTCAATTCGTCTCTGGAAAGAGCCTGGAAATGTGTAAAATCGAAACGCAGGATCTCCGGCCCTACAAGGGATCCGGATTGTCTGACATGACCACCCAGCTTTGTCTGGAGGGCTTCATGAAGAAGATGGGTAGCAGTATGGTTCCTGCGGATAGCCCACCTGCGATCCAGGTCCACCTCAGCCAGTGCCTTTTCTTCCCTGGATATCTCCCCTTCTTCTACATGGACGGAGTGGACCGGCATGTCTCCGGCAGCATAGAAAGTATCCAGAACTCTGGCATTACCCCTGGTTGATATGATCTTTCCGGTATCACCGACCTGGCCGCCTCGTTCAGAGTAAAAGGGTGTACTCCGAAGGATGATATGGCCTTTATCTCCCTTCTTCAGTGAGGGAACCTCTTTCCCATCCTTGACCAGGGCCAGAATAGCTGATTCGGACTTTCCGGTTTCATATCCCACAAAGGATACATCTCCTGCCCTGTTGGAGATCTCGTTGTATATGTCACCTCGCATCTCTGACTGAACATGCTTTGATGCCGCTCTGGCACGTTCTTTCTGTTTCTGCATTTCCATGGTGAAGCCTTCTTCATTTACCTTAATGCCGGATTCCTCACATATCTCCTGTGTAAGTTCCAGCGGAAAACCATAGGTGTCGTAAAGAGTAAAAGCCATCTCTCCGTCAAGGGAGAGTTCACCCCTGGTCTTCAGTCTGCTGATCTCCAGGTCAAGGAGATTAGTTCCCTGTTCAAGGGTGTGATCGAATTTCTTTTCTTCGAGGTCTATAACCTGCTCTATGGTCAGACGCTGTTCGATCAGTTCTGAATAGGGTTCCCCCATAATGTCGATCACGAGAGGAAGGAAGTCGCAAAGGAAAGGTTCATCGATACCGATAAGACGCCCATACCTTGCCGCCCTCCGTAATAGTCTTCTTAATACATAACCCTGCCCCTCGTTTGAGGGGAGAATTCCATCAGCTATCATGAATGCCAGGGACCTGACATGGTCAGAAATGACCCTGACAGCAAGGTCCGATTTGGGATCTGATCCATATTTCACCCCTGACAGCTTGCAGGCATGTTCTATCAAGGGCAGAAAAAGATCCGTTTCGAAGTCTGATCTCACATTCTGGACGAGTGAAGCAAGTCTTTCCAGACCCATTCCCGTGTCGATATTCTTCTTGGGAAGGGGTATGAGCGAACCATCTTCCTGCCTGTCGAACTGGGTAAAGACAAGATTCCATATTTCAAGATACCGGTCACAGTCACACCCTACGTCACAGGTGGGTTTCCCACATGAATATTCCGGACCCTGATCATACATTATCTCCGAGCAGGGGCCGCAGGGACCGGTATTTCCCATGAACCAGTAGTTCTCGTCCTCCCCGAATCGATATATCCTTTCAGGTGAGAGTCCGATCGTGTTGTGCCATACATCATAGGCTTCCTCGTCATCAAGATATATGGTGGCATACATTCTGTCTGGGTCAAGGCCGACCTTATCAGTAAGAAATTCCCAGGCCCAGGTTATTGCTTCCTTCTTGAAATAGTCGCCCCAGGCAAAATTGCCGAGCATTTCAAAAAAGGTATGATGCCGGGCAGTTCTTCCCACGTTATCAATGTCATTTGTCCTGATACACTTCTGGGAAGTCACAGCTGTGGGATGTTCAGGCTGCTTAAGCCCCAGGTAATAGGTCTTGAAGGGTACCATTCCAGCAATGGTGAAAAGGAGGGTCGGATCATCAGGGACCAGGGAAAAGCTCGGATAATGCCTGCTTCCTTTGGATTTCCAGAAATCAATAAAAAGCTGTCTGAGTTCACTTCCATTTCTCCACTGCATTTATCGAACGCCTCCAGTTGAATAATAGTTCATGATATCAGTTCTTTCCTTGCAGAATTTGCATTAAAAAGGATCTTCTCAATATCTGCTGTCAGGAACTTCTGGTCTCTGTAGACCAACTGTCCGTTTATTATGGTAGATTGTACATCACCTGACGAGCCTGCGTAAACAATATAACAGGCGAGATTATCCTGGTTCACCCCTACATAGTGAGGTTTATCAAGATCGATGAGGATGAGATCGGCTTTCCAGCCTTCCCTGATAAGACCAAGTTTTGTAAAGCCAAGTGCTTTGGCCCCATTAACAGTTGCCATTTGGAGAATATCCCTAGCTTTTACGAGGGTGGGGTTTCTGAACACGCCTTTGTGAACCAGAGCTGCGGTCTTCATTTCACCCCAGACATCCAGTTCGTTGTTGCTGGCAGCTCCATCAGACCCAAGGGCTATCTGTATTCCCTTTTCAAGCATGTTGTGCAGCGGCATTATTCCGCTACCGAGCTTAAGATTACTTTTTATATTGTGCACCAGGGTCACATTATCCCGGTTGACCGTATCAAAGTCCTTCTCTGGTAACCAGACGGCATGGGCAAGGATCAACTGGGGGACATCGAGAAGGGTGGATTCCTGAAGATATTGAGAAGGATCCATGGAATATTCATTATTCAGATATTCTATTTCCCATTCCGTTTCAAGAAAATGGAAGTGTACTCCCGCATCATATTCCCTGGCGATTTCTGCTATCTCCTTAAGCGCGGTTATGGGAACCGTATAGGGTGCATGTGGACCGAACTGGACATGGATCAGACCCTGGGGATCATGGAATTGTTCGAAAAGGGACCTGTTATTCTGGATCCTTGAACTGTCATCCCCGATGATACCCCTGGAAAGACCAGCTCTCATCCCGGTTTCCAGACAAGCCCGGGCTACCTGGTCCATTTCAAAATACATATCCCCGAAACATGTAACCCCGCGCGAAAGCATTTCAGTCATGGCCAAAAGGGTTCCCCAGTAGATATGATCAGGGCGAAGTTTTGCCTCTATGGGCCAGATCTGCTCCTTCAGCCATTCCATAAGGGGTTTTTCTTCGCCAAGACCACGGAGAAGGGACATGGCTGCATGGGTATGAGTATTTACCAGACCCGGAATAAGGGCCATGCGTCCATGACCATCAATAAGACCATCACTTTCTTCTATGCTCCCGGGCATTGATATCCGGGCTATACTGTCATCCTGTAAAAGCACATCCCTGTAGACTGCTTTTTCCATTTGAGCGTCGAGGATCATGACGTTCCTGATCAGCAGTGATGACATACCTTTTCCCCTCCATTTCTTTTTTCGTTGGCCAATGAGTTGAAATGAACGAGTCTATTCTTTCCAGCTACTTATGTAGGCCTCCTGTTCAGGGGTCATGGATTCAAGCTCCACATTGAGAGATCTGAGTTTGATCTTCATAACCTCCTGGTCAAGGTCTTCCGGCAGGGGGAGAACCCCTGCCGGAAGCTCCGAGTTATGTCTACTGATATAAAGGGCTGACAACAGCTGTATTCCAAAACTCAGGTCCATTATTTCCACTGGATGACCATCCCCGGCTGCGAGATTGACTAGTCTTCCCATGGCAAGAAGATGAAGTTTCCTTCCGTCCTTCATAACATAGGTCTCTATGTTCTCCCTGATCGGATCAATGTTAGTTGCAAGTTCTTCCAGGTTATTCCTGTCTATTTCCACATCGAAATGTCCTGCATTTGCAAGGAGAACTCCATCATGCATTCTCTCAAAGTGCTCTTTCCTTATCACCCTCGTATTACCAGTAAGGGTAAGGAAAATATCTCCCTTTGAGGATGCTTCTAACATGGACGTCACTTCGTATCCATCCATCATGGCCTCAAAGGCCCTGTGCGGATCGGTTTCAACCACTATCACCCTTGCCCCCATTGCATTCGCGCGCATGGCTACACCTCTGCCACACCAGCCATAACCTGCTACCACCACTTTCTTTCCTGCAAGAAGAAGATTTGTAGTTCGCATGATACCGTCCATTACAGACTGCCCTGTACCATACCGGTTATCGAATAGAAACTTGCTTTTCGCATCATTGACCGCTATGACAGGAAAAGAGAGGACCCCGTCATTTGCCATGGCTAAGAGTCTGCTTATTCCCGTAGTAGTTTCCTCACACCCCCCCTTGATGGAAGGGATCAGGGATTGATGCTTTTCATGAATAAGGGCGATCAGAT